>Ga0081540_1000090_pt1 | contig 95488 bp, 84 predicted proteins | sample TabmetS2T1R1_FD_71024 | JGI IMG/M metagenome (GOLD analysis project Ga0081540, IMG submission 71024) | Tabebuia heterophylla rhizosphere microbial communities from the University of Puerto Rico - S2T1R1 | ecosystem: Host-associated > Plants > Roots > Rhizosphere ...
GGGTGCCCGCCGCACCAAAATTCGTCGACCCCGAGCCGATCGAGGTGCTCCACGAACTCAAGATCGCGCCTAAACTGCAACATCGGATGCTCGCCGAGGGGATGATGCGGGGCGAGAAAGGCGCCAAAGCGTAGCCGCGGCATCGACGGTGCTCCTCAATTGCTTTCGAATTTCGGTTCGCGCGCAGCCACGTTAGGTGCGCTCTGACGCCAGGACAAGCCCCTGGGGGACAGCGTCGGCGGCGGGACGGCCGCCAGATCGGCTCGGCGCGCAGCGTCTAGACGAGAGCGCTGTGACCGCGCAGCGAGCCCCGCCATGCCCCCAAAGCCGCTGGCGGCCGGCGGCACGGGTGCGGCCCCCGTCGGCCGCTGCCCCGGACCAGCATGAGCGCGGTGGTCGACAGTGCCCAGATGCCCTAGCATGGCGGCCATGAGCACAGGAGGGTTCTCCCATGACAGCGCAATCGAACATCTACGCTGGGATAGCGGGCTATGTCGGTCGTCCTGATGAGAAAGGTAGCGTCGGTGTCTTCCGGCGTGGCGTTGCGGACGATAAATGGAGCCATGTTCTGACGCACCTGGAGACGCACACGGTCCTTGTGCATCCCACCGATCCGGCGCTGGTGTTCGCCGGAACTGTCGACGGCGTCTGGCGCAGCAAGGATCGCGGTGCGACCTTCCAAGCGGCGCGCTTTCCGGACCGGGGTAAGCAGATCTGGTCCTTCCTGGTGGATTTGCGCGATGATCGGCGCATCTACGCCGGAGCATCGCCGGTCGATGTGTATCGCAGTGATGACCGAGGCGAGAGTTGGCAACGTCTGCCCCGACCGGACATCAAGGAGCGCGCAACCGCACCGTTCGCCGTGCGCGTGATGCGCATGGCACAACATCCCGCCAGACCCGACGAGATCTATGCCGCGCTGGAGGTCAATGGCGTGATGCGCACGACCGACAGCGGCGAGAGCTGGGAGGATTGCAGCGCCGATTTGATTCGTTTGTCGGAGTTTCCGCATCTCAAAAGCAAGATCGTCTCGGACACCTTTGCCGAAGGCATGCTGGATGGGCACGCCATTGCCATCAGCGCGGCCGATCCGGAGGCTCTTCTGCTCGCCTGCCGTATGGGCCTGTTTCGTTCGACCGACGGCGGCAGCAGCTGGCAGGACATGGAGGTGAAAAAATTCTCGCCCGTTAGCTATGGGCGCGACGTGAAAGTCGCGGCCTCCGACCCAAAGACAATGTACTGCGCACTAAGCGTTGCCGCGGCCAGCAAGAACGGGGGCGTCTATCGTAGCAATGATGCCGGCCAATCCTGGAAGCGCTTCGACAAGGTCGAGGTGCACGGCACAATCATGTCGGTCGGTCTGCATCAGACGGACGCCAACCAAGTTTACATCGGCGCTCGCTATCAAGGCGAAATTTTCGGCACCCAGGACGGAGGTGAATCCTGGACGGCGATGCCCTTGCCGGCACCGGTGAAGGACATCTACTGCGTCGCCTGTGGCTAGCAGCACCGCAGACCCTGGCCTGCGAACTTTGCGCTCGAGGGCGGCGGCTTGCCTTCGCTTCATGGCAGGCGTGAGCGTCCGCGCACGTCCGCGCAATGCACGCTGAGCGGCCGGCGCGCGTGATCTCATTCTGGCGGGCTAAACGGCCTCGTTGCTGCAATGACCGACTACGAGCAGATGTTCAATGCCATCAGGAGGGACCCTCGCTACCAACGCAACCTCGATTGGGGTGAGCCGCGCCCGGGCCATCCCGAGGGTACGATTCGTGCGCACATCGCCGAACTCGAGCGCAACCTCGAAGCCTTGTGCCACAAGCTGACTGCAACCGATTACTGGCGGCTCAAGGTGCTCATCCACACGCACGACACCTTCAAGCCTGAGGCAACTTTGGGCGTTCCCATTAGATCACCCAACAGTCATGCCTCGCTCGCGCGCGCGTTCCTCGCCGAATTTTGCGACCACGCCGACATGTTGCGGATGCTGCAATATCACGACGAGCCAATCGCGCTCTGGCGTCAGTTTTTGTCGAAGGGCAGGTTTGATCGGCGGCGGCTCGCCGCGCTCCTGACCACTATCCACGATTGGGATCTTTTTCTCGCCTTCACCATCGTCGATGGCTGCACGCCCGGCAAAGACCGCGATGCCCTGCGATGGTTTTTCCAGCAGGTTGCGGGCAAAATGACGTCGACATTCACCGAAGCCGACATCCTCTAGCCCGAACGGCATGGCACGCAACAACGGTTGCTGGGGTTCGCATGCAGCCGGGGAAAATCGATGCGGCGCCAACGGCTTTGCGCCATGCGACGGCGAAGGATTAAAGCTCCCCATTGCCAGCTTTCAACCTCGCCGTCATTGCCCCGTAGCCAAGGACAGGCATTGCGGCGAAGCGTTTATTCTGCCGAGGCCCGGCAAAGGCGGTCCGGCGTAGACGCGCCATCGGCCGTCCTTCTCTCGGCACGGCATAGGCACGGTCAATGCCTGGCGACAGCATGATCGGCGGTTCAAGTCGCCGGCGCCTTTCGTCTGCGCGCCATGGCGGCCCGCATCTTGGCCCAACCTGTTAACTGGCCCATTCGCACCAACACCCTAACACCCGATTTTTCGCGGCTGAGCGTGATTTGGCGAGCGTAGTATTGAGCGAGAGACGGGCTGTGCGCCACACTGATTACGGAGGTCTCATAAAGTTCGCTTTTGAACAGGTCCATGAGGCGCGCCTCAACTTCCCCGTCAAGGGCAGAGGTCGCTTCATCGAGGATTGTGATCGATGGCTTGTGAATAATGAGGCGCGCAAAAGCGGCGCACTGCTGCTCGCTTCCCGATAAAATACGGTCCCAGGCGCCGCGCTCGTTGAGCCTTGTGCCCAGGCTTTTCAGATCGCACAGCTCCAAGGCACGCACTACAACCTCGTCGGGGTATTCGGATGGACTTGCCGGGTAGGTGAGTGCGGCCTTCAGGGTGCCAGCGGGGAGGTAGGGCCGCTGCGATGCGAACGCAATCTTGGCTCCAGACGGGACAAAAATTGTTCCCTCACCCCACGGCCATAGCCCGGCGATTGCGCGCAGCAGGGTGCTTTTGCCGATCCCCGATTTTCCTGTTACCAAGACCATTTCCCCGGGCGAAATCGAGAATTCCGCATTGGTGATGAGCTTTCTACCGGTGTGGAGTTTGACGCCCACGTCCTTGAGCCACAATTGATCGCCGTCGCTTTCCTTGACCTCGATGCGAGATTGCTCTGCTGCCGGCGAGGCGGCCGCCTGGATATACATGTTCAGTTCCGCCACTCGGGATGCCGCCGCATACCACTCTGACAGGCGCGCGAAGTTCGAAGTTAGCCATGCAAGCGAAGCTTGCACCGTGCCGAATGCGGTAGCCGCCTGCATCACGGTGCCGAACGTCATGCCCGGCTCCGACAAGTATTTCGGCATCATGAGCAGAACTGGAAGGATCGGGGCTGCCAAGGCACTGGCGTTCACAACAATGGTCATGTAGCCCCAACGCAAGGCGTAAAGACGCCAGGTTTCCACCACGCGGGCCAAACGAGCCAGCAGCGAAGTCTGTTGGCCAAGCTCTCCACGAACGAGCGCGATGCTTTCGGCATTCTCCCGGAGGTGGGTCAGCTCGTAGCGCAGTTGAGCTTCGGCTTCGCTACGATCGCGCACGCGCTGGGCATAGCTTGAGCCCACGACCATCATCAACAATGAGACCGACAGCGCATAGGCAATGGCGCCGAGCACCATGAAGCCGGGTAGATCAACGCCGCCGATTGTGATCGAGCCGCCGAGGTTCCAAAGAATACCGACGAAGGCAATGAAGGTGACGGTAGCCGTCAAGAAGCCGATGATGAGATCGACAATTGGTTCCACGGTAAGGCGCGCGTCTTCGGCAATGCGATGCTCCGGGGCAAAGTCATCGCTCCGAATCACATTCAAACGATAGAAGGCTTGATTGGTGATCCAAAGACCGAGCAGGCGTTCGGTGATCTTCTGGCGCCAATAAATCTGCAGTAGCTGTCGCGTTATCATCCCGAGCACGACGACTGCCGTTGCCGCCACGATCAAGGTCGCAAAAAAGAACGCGGCACGACTGAGCTGATCGACGGATCGCCGTTCAATGGCGTCATAGAAGTCCTTGGTCCAGTGGTTCAATGCCACCTGCACGCCGACATCGAGAAGCGCCAAGGCGAAGGCGCCGAGCGTTAGCATCCAGGCGCGGGCCGCATAAGGACCGAACCAAAAGCCCTTCGATAACCGCGCAACGGCAGCGAGGACGTTTAGCGCTGACATCGACATCTTCCCCCCCAAGGTGCGGGCCGCATCGCCTGCCAGCCGTGGCAGCGGCTTTGCCCTGTCCGGAAGACTACGCGAAGCTCAACAGCCGGACCATACACTGCTGGCAAGATACGACCATGACATCACTGGCTTGCCGAGCCGTCGACACCTCATTGGCGGATTGCCGGCGAAAGAGCCTTGACGCCATGCGCTTGCGGCGAAAGGCTATCGCTTATTGTCCGATGGAAGAGGATCCACCATGTCTGCCGCACCTGGCGCTGTCGCATCCCCGACTTATCTGGCGGTGCGCCAAGATTGGTTGAATCGGCGCCAAGAACCTGTTCTGGAACCGGATCTGCCGATCATTGACGCGCACCATCACCTCTGGGATCGGCCCGGATGGCGCTATCTTCTCGAGGAACTGCTGGCCGACACCAACAGCGGTCATAATATCGTCGCCACGGTGTTTGTGCAGGCGCGCGCCATGCTGCGCGCCGCCGGGCCCGCCGAAATGCGCCCCGTGGGCGAAACGGAATTCGTCAATGGTGTGGCGGCCATGAGCGCCAGCGGCATCTATGGCAAGACGCGGGCCTGCGCCGGCATCGTTGGCCACGCCGACCTAACCTTGGGCAGCCATGTGGAGCCCGTGCTGTTGGCCCACATCCGCGCCGGAGGCGACCGCTTCCGGGGCATTCGCCACATCAGCGCTTGGGATCAAGACGCCGCCATGGCCAACCCTGCTTATAACCCGCCCCCGGGTCTGCTTGGCGACAAGCGCTTTCGGCAAGGCTTCGCCGGGCTCGACCGGCTCGGACTTTGCTTCGACGCTTGGCTTTATCACCCGCAGATCGGCGAGCTGGCCGAGCTGGCGCGCGCCTTCCCCGAGACCAGGATGGTTCTCAATCACGTCGGTGGACCCATTGGCATTGGCGCTTATGCCGGCAGGCGCAAAGAGGTGTTTTCCGGCTGGGTTGCTTCAATTAAGGCGCTGGCCGCATGTGGGAATGTCTACGTCAAACTCGGCGGCCTCGGCATGCGCATGGGCGGCTTTGGCTTCCACGAGATGTCCGAGCCGCCGGCCTCCGAGATGCTGGCCGCCGCGTGGCGGCCCTACGTCGACACCTGCATCGACGCCTTTGGCGTTTCGCGCTGTATGTTTGAGAGCAACTTTCCTGTCGACAAGGGGTCTTACAGCTACCCGGTGTTTTGGAATGCCTGCAAGCTTTTGGCGCAGGGCGCAAGCAAGGCCGAAAAAACCGACTTGTTCGCCGCGACGGCCGCGCGGTTCTATCGCCTCGAGCTCGCCTGAGGCGGTCTGACGACGCGACGCCGCGGGGCCTGCAAGGCTCTGAGGCAAGCCATGACCGCTATCGTCGGCTCAAGCCGAGCGCCGCAACGAAGGTAATGCGTTGATCCGCGCCGGTAACAGGGAACAAATTGCAGCAAAAATGGGAGCGCCAAACGATGCGCAAATGCGCTGAGCTGCTCGCCGCCGTGGTGTTGCTGGCCATTGCCTCGGCGGCCATCGCCCAGTCCCCGCAGGAGGCGGCAATCCGCGGCGTCATTGGCCGACAGCTCGAGGCCATGAACCGTGGCGACGGGGTGGCGGCCTTCGCCCTGGCGTCTCCGGCCATCCAGTCGCTATTTGGCGATGCCGCCAACTTCATGCGCATGGTCGAGCGTGGTTACCCTCAAGTCTACCGATCGCGCGGACATCGTTTTTTGAAGCTCGACAGTTCGGATGGGCGGCTCATCCAGGGCGTCCTCATCGAAAGCGACGCCGGTACGGTCGTCGCGCGCTACGAGATGGTCGAAATTGACGGCGACTGGCGAATCAATGGCTGCACCATCGAACAAACCGAAGGTACCTGACAGCCGCCGCCGGCGCGGTTTGGTGCCCGACGCAGCACACCGATGGTGGGGCTAGAGCCTCCCCCGGTCAGTCCGGCGAGCCTCGGTCAAGTCGACGGTCGCGAACCGCGCGCGCAACAAGACACCTTGCCTCCATCGAGAGGTCAGTTGTCCTGATGGGTCACGGTACAAACGGCCTAGTAGATGGTCTCTTTGAGGCGTTGGGGATAAGCACGATCGTATTCGACGCCGTCGATGCCACCCTTGCTAAGGCTCTCCAGCATTTCGCCAGCGCTCGGCAGCTGGGAGCGGGGGATCTGCGCGTCCTGGCTCCACAGGCGTGAGCGGACCAGCGCTTTGGGACATTGCGTGTAAATGCGATCGACCGTGACGATCAAGACGGTTCGCGGCGACTTGCCGTGGATCGAGAAGCTTGCGAGGAGATCGGCGTCGGTCGAAATCTCGGCGCGACCGTTGATCCGTAGCGTGTTGCCAATACCTGGAATCATGAACAGCAGCGAGATACGCGGGTCGCGCACTAAGTTGCGCAGCGAATCGATGCGGTTGTTGCCCCGCCGATCGGGGATCAAAACGGTCTTGGGATCGCGTACGCGCACGAAGCCCGGTGGATCACCGCGGGGCGAACAATCCAAGCCCTCGGGGCCGACCGTGGCCATTACCACAAAAGGGGCTTTGTCGATAAAGGCCCTGTAGTGTTCGGAAATATAGTCGATTTCCTTGACAATTGCGGCTGGAACCGGCTCGCCATAGAGCCTATCGAGCTGTTCGAGCGTGGTGATGCGAGGCATGGAGAACCCTCAAGCGTGCTCTGCTGGCACAAACGCGAGTGTATGCGAAAAGCGCGTGCGTGGCACCTAGCGGATTGACGCGGCACAAGCTCGAGCACGGGCTCGGGCGCCCGGGGATTGGGCGCGGCAAGACGCTGCCGCGCGAGGCCGCCGCCCGCGCTTTTTGCACTACTGTGCCGTCGATAGGCGGGTCGGCACGATGCGCTGCACGTTGATGGTGGAGCGATCGATGAGTTCGGCAACCTTTGGCGCAATGACGGTCTTCCAGTGCTCGCTCTCATAGACGGTCTTGTACAACTGCTCGCGCTCCGCCTCGCTCTCAAATCGCCGCATCCAGACGTAGACGCTGTCGTCCGTTTCGCCGCGGTAGCTGCCCGTGATCACCATACCCTTTGCCACCTGGAAGGGAATGATCTCTTCCTCCATGCAGCGAAGCCAGGCCTCCATCTTGCCGGGTCGGATCGTGTATTGTCTAAGCTCGTAGAATGCCATCGCTTTGCTCCATCGCCTACCGGGGCCGATGAGCCTAACCTATGAGGCGGCCAATCGAAACAGCCTCGCACCCCAGCAGGGCCACTTTCGGACTTGCAGATCCGCCCGTCTAGCCACCACCGCCCCCCAGATGCGGTCCAAACCGCGTCGGAGGTTTTCCCCGAGGTGGGCGCGAATGTGCTCCTCCTCGCCGTTAGCTTCGGCAGCTCCGAGTGCTTGTTGCGGTCGACCAGATAGCGAGAGGGAATGTCCTCTCCGAACCGTGACGTTTAGGGCATTGACGCCACCTGGCTTCAAATCGGACGTCGCCGTCACAGTGATAGACGAGACCGTCGATAACGAGTGCATCCTGGTGCAGTCTCAGGGGATCGAGCATGCGGGCCTGCGGCCCTTGGCGAAGCGATGCTGGCGAGCACACGGGCAACATTTCGGGCTTTGAACTTGCCTGCCGCCCGTGTTGCCGGCGCCACGCTTGCGATAGTATCGCCCCAGGTAGATCAGCAAAAGCATGCCCAAAGGCAGGGTTCTCCTTCGGAGGCGATCGTGACCACTGAAAACCAGCTCGCCCAGGATCTGCAGCCGCTCGGCTCGATCGACGTTAGCGATCCGGCCATCTACCAAGAGGAGCGATGGGCACCGCTTTTTGCCCGCCTGCGGCGCGAGGCTCCCGTCCATTACTGCGCGGCAAGTCGCTATGGGCCGTTCTGGTCGGTAACGCGCTACAACGACATCATGGCCGTTGAGCTCGATCATGCGACCTATTCCTCCGAGCTTGGCGGCGTTCAGGTCGAAGACCAGCCGGCGGACATGAAGCGGGGCAGCTTCATCCGGCTGGACCCGCCGCGCCACACGACCCAACGCAAGACCGTTGCCCCAATTGCCGCCCCCGCCAACCTGGCCAGCTACGAGACGGCGATCCGGCAGCGCACCCGCGCGGTGCTCGATGGCCTGCCGCGCAACGAGACTTTCGACTGGGCAGAGAAGGTCTCGATCGAGCTCACCACCATGATGCTGGCAACGCTGTTCGATTTCCCGTGGCATGAGCGGCGGAAGCTGACCTTTTGGTCCGACGTCGCCATTTGCAATGTGAATGCGCCGGATGCCCCCGTGCACTCGGAGGCCGAGCGATTTGCCGAGCTGCTGGCCATGGCGGATGCCTTCAAAGTGCTCTGGCGCGAACGGGCGGCGGCGGCACCCAAACGCGATCTGATTTCGATGATGGCACATGGTGAAGATACGCGCGGCATGCCCGAGATGGAGTTCGTTGGCAACCTTGCGCTGCTGATCGTCGGCGGCAACGACACGACGCGGAATTCGATGTCGGGCGGCCTGCTGGCGCTGTCGGAAAATCCAGGCGAGTTCGCCAAGCTCAAAGCCAATCCCGCGCTCGTCCCGAGCCTTGTGGCCGAGACCATTCGTTACCAGACGCCGGTAATCCACATGCGCCGAACGGCCAAGCGCGATGTCGAACTCGCCGGCCAGGCGATCCGGCAAGGCGACAAGGTCATCATGTGGTATCTGTCGGGCAACCGTGACGAGACCGTCATCGACAAACCCGACGCCTTCATTGTCGACCGGCCAAAGCCGCGGCAACATCTTTCCTATGGCGCCGGCATCCATCGTTGCGTGGGCGATCGGCTGGCGGACCTGCAGCTGAGAGTGCTGTGGGAGGAAATACTCGCGCAGGGTCTCGAGATCGAGGTGGTGGGGCCCGCAAAGCGCCTCTACTCAAACTTCATACGCGGGATTAGCGCGCTGCCCGTTAGGATCGCCGGCCGGTGAGCCAGCCGCCTGCGAGCCCAACCGCAGCCTAAGCTCAACGGTCGCGCGCCTGAGCAACACTGGCTCTAACATTGGTCTCAGCACTGGCTCCAACACTAATCCCAACACGAATTCCGACACTGGCCCTAACACTGGCCCCAGAACTGGCCCCCAGAACTGGCCCCCAGAACTGGCCCCCAGAGCTGGCCAAGACCACAAAGGAAGACAGCAATGGCGAAAATCGACGCGGTCGAGACGGGGCACTACCGCATTCCGCTCGAGAGTGCGCTCTCCGATTCCACGCACGGGACGATGACGGCCTTCGAACTCGTCACCGTGCGCGTGCGCGATCGCGACGGGGGCGAGGGTGTTGGCTACACCTACACCACCGGACACAATGGCGCCGCCATTCATGCAACTTTAGAGCACGCCGTCGGCGACCTGGTTGAGGGTGAAGATGCCGACCGCATCGAGCATCTCTGGAGCAAGGTGTGGTGGGGTCTACACTACGGCGGGCGTGGCGGGGCCGCCGGGCTCGCGCAATCTGCCCTCGACATTGCCCTGCATGATCTCAGGGCAAAGCGCGCAAACCTTCCTCTGTGGAAGCTGCTCGGTGGTCACAACCCGAAGGTGCCATGCTATGCTGGCGGCATCGATCTTGACCTCGACGCCGGCGCGCTCTTGCGACAGACGGACGGGCACCTTGCCAAGGGCTTCCGCGCCATCAAGATGAAAGTGGGTCGCGACCGCTTGAGCGAGGACGTCGCCAAAGTCGCCGCCATGCGCAAACACCTCGGCGACGAATTCCCGCTGATGGTCGACGCCAACATGAAGTGGACCGCGGAGGAGGCGATCCGCCGCGCCCGCGCCTTCCGCGACTACGACCTCGTCTGGTTGGAGGAACCGACAATCCCGGACGACGTGGCGGGCCATGTCCGCATTGCTCGCGAAGGTGGCCTTGCCATTGCCACGGGAGAGAATTTTCGCACACTTTGGGAGTTCAAGCAGATGATCGCTGCGGGCGGTGTGTCCTACCCCGAACCTGACGTCACCAATTGTGGTGGCGTCAGCGTCTTCATGAAGATTGCTCATCTCGCCGAGGCACACAATTTGCCCATCACCTCGCACGGTGCACACGACCTCACGGTGCACCTGTTGGCGGCCTGCCCAAACCGCAGCTATCTCGAGGCGCACGGCTTCGGTCTTGATCGCTACATCCGCCACCCCATGGAGCTCAGCGATGGATGTGCCATTGCACCCGATCGCCCGGGCCATGGCATTGGCTTTGACTGGAAGGCGCTCGAGCGTGTAGGCGAGGGAAGCTGAACCCTAACTCATCCACCTTGCGACACCGGTGAGGTCTCATGAGCGATACGCTTCCAACCGCCACGCGCGTCGCAGACCCGGGCATTCGTGCCATCTATTCGCAGGAGAGCCGCTGGCAGGCCTGGCTCGACGTCGAGGTGGCGCTGGCGCGAGCGCAGGCAGAGCTTGCGATCATTCCCGCCGAGGCGGCCGATGCCATCGCGCGAGGGGCACGGCTTGAGTTGCTGGATCGCACGCGCATCGAAGAAGGCTTCGCGCGCACCGGCCACACGCTTGTGCCGCTCGTTTGGGAGCTTGCTCGCGTGGTCGGTGAACCGCATGGCGGCTGGGTACATTGGGGTGCAACCACGCAGAACATCACGCAAACCGGTGATCTCCTGCTTTTACGCAAGGCGCACCAAATCGTCGTTGGCCTGATCGAGAAGACGCTGATGGCGATGGCCGACCTCGCCGAGCGTAGTGCCGAGATGCCGATGGCGGCCCGCACCCATGGCCAGCATGCCGTACCCGCAACCTTCGGCTACAAGGTGGCCGTCTGGATCGACGAGTTGCTGCGTCATCTCGAGCGACTGCAACAGGCTCAACCGCGCCTGTTTGTGGCCATGCTCGGCGGCGGCGCCGGCACGTTTGCCTCGCTGGGCAACAATGGTCCGCTGGTCCAGGCGGCCGTCGGCCGGCATTTGGGTTTCGGCTCGATGCCGGTGCCATCGCGCGCGCTCGGCGACCACTTGGCCGAGAGCGTGTGCATTCTGGGCTTGCTGGCGGCGACCTGCGGCAAAATCGGGCGGGAGGTCTACACGCTGATGAAGACCGAATTCGGTGAAGTCGAGGAGCCGGTTCCGGCCGGCACGGTCGGCAGCTCGACCATGCCACAGAAGCGCAACCCGAAACTGTGCCAGGACGTGATTGCGCTGACCGCAGAGGTACGTGCGCTGGTGCCCTTGGCGCTCGAAGCCATGCAGACCGAGCACGAGGCCGACCGCACGACCAGTTTGATGATGGACGCCGCCGAGGCGCGCGCGTGCATCGCCATGGGCGATGCCCTGAGCAGGCTCGCGGAAATCGTACGCGGGCTCCGGCTCGATCCAGCGCGGATGCGGCGCAACCTCAATTTGAGCGGTGGATTGATCATGGCCGAGGCCGTCATGCTGGAGTTGGGTGCCGTGCTTGGCCGCCAGCGCGCCCACGATGTGGTCTTTGATGCTGCGCAAGCGGCTTTTGTCGAAAACCAGCCTTTTTCCGCGATGCTCGCGGCAGACCCGCGAGTGAGCGCGCATCTTTCGGCCGCTGCCATCGACAAACTGCTCGATCTCGCCGCCTACACCGGCCTTTGCGCCGACCTGGCCAAGCAAGCCGTGGCACGGGTGCGCAAGATCGCCCCGGCCTTTGCCGCCACCACATAAAAAAGGCCACGCCGGAGCATGCCCGGCATGGGTTGGCGGCCTGCCCCCCGCGGCCCGCACGATTGGCCCCGAGAGTGCGGCGCGCCGGTCGCCCCCGACGCGCCTGAAAGCGCATCGACGCCGGTGCATCAGCCGAGCCTGTGGACCTCGACGGGGAACAGGCGGGCTGGGTCGTCGACCTCCAACAGGTGAAAGACATTGAAGCGGTAAGCCTCGCCGATCATCACCTCGGGCGGCGTGAACGGGAAAGCGAGATTGCCGGCCGTCGACAGCCGCCCTTCATAGCCGTGGTGCAGCAGATACTGCTTGGTCGTGCGGATTACCTCCTCCGCACGCTCGGCCGAACCGGCGATGCACTCGCCCATTACGAATGCCTCGCGTGGCATGTGCGCGGGTGGCTCGGCCCATCGACGCACCCCATCGACACCATAGAGCCGAAAGCCAAGGCGGTAGGCCTCGGCGGTATCCTCGCAAACAAGATCGCGGACGATGCGCTTAACCTCGGCGAATATCTCCTCGTGCCGGGCGATGAAATGGGGATCGGCGGCCCCGGCGATGAGGAGGGCACGATAGCCGACTTTGGCGGCGCCCTCGAGTTTCAAGGTCAAGCGCTCGGCGGGCTCGAAGATTGCGCCCTCGACCCGCGTGCGCCGATCATCGATGGCCCGGTAGGTCACATGGCGCAAATCGGCGCGGCCGGACGGCTCGCGCACCTCGTAGGGATCCGCCTGTTCGTACAGGCTATGGGCAGCCACGCTCGATGGCGTGGCCCGCCGGTGCGGCGCCATGCTTTCGAGTTCGAACCCCTCATCATCGAGAACACCCAGAATGCTGTCGCGCCCGCCGGGAACGCAGCACAGCGATGCACACTCGACGATCTTGGCCATATGCATCGCCAGTCCCGCTGGAAAGCCAAGCAGCGACGGAATGCTGGCGAAAATACCCGTGTCGCAGGCGCGACCGAGTACGACCACGTCCACATCGGCTTCCAGCGCTCGCCGAAACGCCTCGAGCCCAAGCTGTGCGACGATGTTGCCTGCCGCGTCGACGTCCGCCGGCGTCAACGGGGGCATGGTATCCATCGGCCGCACGCGGCCGGCCGCGATTGCTTGCTTTAACGCCGGGCGCGGCACGTCGGAAGCAACCACAGCCATGCGGCAGGCGAGCCCATCCTCGCGGGCGATCTCGCGCACAATTTCGAGCGTCTGCTCGAGATGTGGTCTAGCGCCCGCCGAACCCGCCGAACCGACGATCAAGGGAATGTCCAGCCGGCGCGCGGCGCGCAGCACCTTGCGCAGGTCGCGTTTGGCCCCGACGCGCGTCGGCGCCATCTTGCCGCTGCCGAGGTAGGCTGGGCCGATGTCGATCGAGCCCATATCGACGCCGATCATATCGGGGGCCTGTGCCAAACCCGCCTCGAGCGCCGGCGTCGGAATGCCGTAGCCGAGCTGGCCCGAGGCGCCGAGCGAGCGGAGCGGCCGGCGCCGGCGGCCGAAGTCGTCGATCAGGCGCGCAATGGCGGTCATAGCTCGATGTCCAGAAGGGCCGCGTGCTGCTGGGCGCCGTAGACGTCGCGATCACCAATATCCCCGGACACGATCTCGCGCGGCAGCGTAATCTTGACGGCGAGCGCCGGCTCGAAGGGCAGCACGGCAACCTGATTTTCACTCAGACGGTAGCGCTGCGCAACTTGGCGGCGAAGCGGACCAAGCCGCGCCCTAACATAGGCGAAGGTTGCCGCATCGGGCAGCATTACGTCGAGGGTCAAGAGACAGGGGCCAGCGTTCTTGCTGCGGATGACCATTGCAATGGCGTCGAGACGCATGAGTTGGCCTTTTTAAGCTGCCTCGGCGAGCAGCGCCGGGTAACTGCTTGCCAAGTCGGCGCCGATCACCGGCCCGGAGCGCCGGCCCAGCAATGAACCCTCGTGCTCGGCGCGCGAGCTGGCGAGTTGGCTCGGTTGACCAAGATCGGCGCCTCAAGGCTTAGCATTTTTGCTGCCGTCCTGGTCAGGACTATTGCCCCAGAGCCACGACCACCAGCTGGTTGCTGGCGCTGGCGGGGGTTCCTGGATTGGGTTCGCGCGCGGGATCTCCTTTGCCCTCGGCGCGACGGTCGCGGGCTTGGTGGCGGCAGCCGCCTTCTTGGCCGCCTTCGGCGGCTTGGGTGCGACCACCGGCGCCTGCGCCGTTGCCTTTGCCATGAGTTCGTGCGCCTTGGTTTCATCCTCGACGGCGCGACCATAATCGCCCTTGCTGGCGTAGGCTCGGCCACGATTGGCGTAGGCGCTTGCGTTGCTTGGCGCCAGGGCAATGACCTTGGAGTAGTCCTCTATGGCATTGTCGATATCACCCGCCAGCGCATAGGCGAATGCGCGATTGTGGTAGGCGGTCGCGTCCTCGGGAACACGCTCGATCATTTCCGAACAGCCCTTGATCCTGAGCTGCGGTTCTTGACCTTGGAAGCAGTCCTGCTCGTCGTTGGCAAAGACGGAGGAGGTCGCCCATACGATCGCCGCTACGGTTAGAAGTAGCTGGAGCATAAGCTTTTTTTCCACACAACCCTGCTGCTCCGGCACCTGGTAGCGGGCAGTTGCGCCGGAAACGAGGCAAGGCGGCGGGCTTCGGCTCCGGCCGCTTTGCGGCAACGAGCATGCTCCGTTGGCAACGGGCAGCCGGCGGCTACTGGTCAGTAAGCATACGATCGCCCCGTGCTCGGACCAAAACCAGCCTTGCCTGCAAAAGGGCGCCTGAAGAGAGATTTGGCCGCGACCGGCGCCTTTTTGTGTCCAGGGCGGCTTTTTTGTGGCTGCCTCGAACCATTCCCTCGCCTTGAGCCTTTCGAGCGGCGCGCCTTTGGCCAACATTTCTCAGGTGGAGCGCGGAGCGCCGCAACTAGGTAATGCCCTGGCGAAGTTTTGCCTTCAGGCACAAGGACGGCCGACCTGCTTGCCCGCCCCACGCGAGCGTGCGATCGTCACGATCCGACCTGTTGGAGGTGGCTAATGTTTTCTCGTTGGTGTTCCCGGCTAGGGCAATGGTGGTCCCGACCAGGGCAGTCGTCGCGCCGCGCAGCTTTGCCGTTCTTTTCGCTGCTCGCCCTTGCTGCCGGCCTTGGCCTGGCGCCGGTTGGAGCCGCTGCGCAAGCACGTTTCGTGTTCGCCAACGAGAGCGACTACGACACCGTCGACCCACACGCTTCCTTCGACGTCGGTCGCGTGGCGGTGCGCCTCAATCTCTACGATGGCCTGATGCGCTGGCAGGACAACCCCGCCAGGCTCGAACCGTGGATTGCCGAGAGCCACAGCATTTCATCGGATGGGAAAACTTATACTTTCAAAATGCGCAAGGGCGTGAAGTTTCACGACGGCAGCGAAGTGAAGGCAGCCGACGTCGTCTACTCGCTGGAGCGAATCTTGGCGTTGGGCAAGGGCGCAGCCGCACTCTTCAAGTCCATGATCGAACCCGGCAAGGCCAAAGCCATCGACGAGGATACGGTTGCCTTCGAGCTGAGCAAGCCCTCGGCAATCTTTCTGTCCATCGTGCCGGAGATCCACATCGTCAATGCGGCGCTCGTCAAGAAGAACGAAGTCAATGGCGATTGGGGTGCGGCCTGGCTTTCGAAGAACGACGCTGGTTCGGGTGCCTACAAACTCAAGCAGTTCGATCCCGCGATCGGCTTCGTCGGCGAGCGCTTTGCCGCGCATTTCAAGGGCTGGGGACCGAAATATCTGGACGAGATCGAGTTCCGCGCAGTTAAGGACACCAACACGCGCGTGCTTGGACTGATGAAGGGAGATTTCAATGGCATCGGTGGCTATCTACAGACCGACCAGTTGAAGCGTATCGAAGCCTCGGGCAACGCCAAAGTGCTCGATGCCGAGTCAATGCGCGTGATGATGATGCAGTTCAACACGACGCGTGCGCCCTTGAACGATGTCGACGTCAGACGTGCGCTCAATTACGTCTTCGACTATGATGGCTTCAACAAGAACATCCTGGGCGGTTTGGTGGAACGAAACCCGACCCCGCTTCCCAATACAATCTGGGGCAATCCAAAGGACGTCACCGGTTACAGCTTCGATCTGGAGAAGGCCAAGGCCGAACTCGCCAAGGCTGCGAGCAAAATCGATCGACCGCTGGAAATCCATTTCCTGACCGGCTTTGCCCAAAGCGAACAGGCAGCGCAACTATTCCAGAATGGTCTGCAAAAGATCGGCGTGCAATCGAAGGTGATCGGCACGCCATGGCCAACCATTGTCGAGCGCTTTAGCAAACCCGAGACGACGCCGGATATCTCGGTCTATTGGATCTCGACCTACTACGCCGATCCACACAATTGGATCGGCGAAATGTTCCATTCATCGGGCGCTGGAACGTTCAAGAACGCCCATCACTACAAAAACCCCAAGGTCGATGCATTGCTCGATAAGGCAGTTCAGACAACGGATCAGGCGGCGCGTGCCAAGCTCTACGAGGAGGCAACGCGCTTAGTTGTTGCCGACGCGCCCGGCCTGTGGATCTACAATACCAAATGGTACGGGCCCTACTCGAAGAAGTTGCAAGGCATCGTCTTCTGTCCGATCGGTAACGCGCAGGAGATGCGCACCGCCTACTACGAGTAACGAGGTCGCCACTCTTCCCCGCCCGAGCATCCGGGGAGGAGAGGTGAAGGCACGATGCGCATCCTCGCCCTTATTGGCAAACGCCTGCTTTGGTTTGTGCCAACCGCGGCGGGTCTGATTGCGGTCGTGTTCTTCATTTCTCGCGTGATCCCGTCCGACCCGGCGGCTCTGCTCGCCGGAGAGACGGCAAGTCGCGAGGCGATCGAGGCCCTGCGCGTGAAGCTCGGTCTCGACCGCCCGCTGTTGCTGCAGCTCTTGGACTACTATCGCCAGCTTCTAAAAGGCGACCTGGGCACGAGCCTGTTCACGACGCGGCCGGTCGCCGAGGATTTGCTGGCGCGCCTGCCGGCGACGATCGAGCTGACCCTTGCCGCCATGCTGCTGGCGATCGCCGTGGGCATTCCGCTCGGCGTCGTCTCGGCGACGCGACGCAATTCGCTGCTCGACCACGGCGTGCGCATCGCAACGGTCGCGGGCCTGGCAATGGCGAGCTTTTGGCTCGCCCTCGTTCTGCAGCTCGTCTTTGCCATGGCCTTGGGCTGGCTGCCGTTGCAAGGGCGGATCGCAGGCTTTCCCCCGCCGGCCGTCACCGGCTTTATGACGCTTGATGCGCTTATCGCCGGCCGCTTTGATCGGTTTGCCAGCGCCATCGCGCATCTGCTGCTGCCGGCCGTGACGCTGGCCGTGCCGGCCCTTGCGACGGTCGTGCGCTTCACGCGGGCGGGTGTACTCGACACCCTCGAAAAGCCGTTTGTCACCTACCAGGACGCGATCGGTATTCCACGCGCCTTGATCGTGTGGAAGTATGTCCTGCGCAATGCGCTGACCTCGACCATTACCCAGATCGGACTGCTGTTCGGCATTTTGCTGGCGGGTGCGGTTGTGATCGAAACCGTGTTCCAATGGCCGGGGATCGGCACCTATGCTTTCGAAGCCATCCTGCAGTCGGACTATGCGGCCGTCATGGGTTTCACCGTCTATGCTGGCGGTATCTTCATGATCGCCAACCTGCTTGTCGATATCGCACACGCCAGCATCGATCCGCGAGGCGGGCACGCTTAATGGGTTTCGCACACGTCATACGGCAGCTCGTTTCCGATCGATCGGCGCTCCTCGGGCTGGTGCTGGTACTGCTGGTCGTGCTGGCCGCGCTCCTTGCGCCTTTAATCTCGACGCACCCCGAAGCGGTATGGGACATGAGCCCCGCCAATCGTCTGAAGCCACCGAGCAGGGAATGGCTGCTGGGCACGGACCGTATGGGTGCCGATATCTATAGCCGCGTCATCTATGGCGCACGCATCACGTTGATTATTGCCTTCGTGGCCGTCGGCGCCGCGCTGCTGATCGGCGTGCCGATTGGACTTTGGGCCGGTTGGCATGAGTTTTGGGTCGGCGAGGCGCTGATGCGCGTTTCGGACGTGTTCTTGGCCGTACCGCAGATCGTGCTCGCCATCGCCATCGCTCAGACCTTGGGTCCCTCGATCGAGAATGTGATTCTCGCCTTGTCGATCACCTATTGGCCTTGGTTCGCGCGCCTGGTCTACGCCGAGGTACGCGCCTTGAAGCACGAGACCTTCATCGAGGCGGCGATTGCGCTCGGTGTACCCAAGCGGCGCATCGTCGTGCAGCATGTGCTTCCCAATGTGCTCTCGCCGATCATCGTGCGCACCTCGATCGGCATGGGTTTCACGATCCTAACCGCGGCTGCACTGGGATTTCTGGGATTGGGCGCACCCCCGCCCGCGCCCGAATGGGGCCGCATGATCTCCGAGTCGCGCGAGTTCCTGCCCGAGGCCTGGTGGTATGCGCTGGCCCCGGGCCTCGCCATCTTTGCGGTGGTAATGGGCTTCAATCTTTTGGGCGACGGTCTGCGCGACGTGCTCGACCCTCGCCTCAGGCGCGCGCATGACCGTTGAACCCTTGCTCGAGGTCTCAGAACTCAGATTAAGCTTCCGCACCGAGCTTGGGCCGGCGCGCGTGCTCGATGCCGTCAACCTCACGGTGGGACGCGGCCAGATCATGGGACTGGTTGGCGAATCCGGCTGCGGCAAGACCACGCTCGCGCGGGCCGTGCTTGGCATCCTGTCGCCCAATGCCCGCATCGAAGGCGGCACGATCCGTTTCGACGGCCTCGACCTCATTGGCATGAACCGTGAACGCCAGCGCCGCGAGATCAAGGGACGGCGCATCGCCTATGTACCGCAAGACCCCTATAGCGCCTTCAATCCGCTGTTTCGCGTCGGCGATCAAATCATGGAACTGATGAAGTGGAACTCGCCGCGACGCGCCAAAAGCGAGCCCGGATTTGGCGCCCTGCTCACGCCCTATCCGCGCCGGCGCTATCGCGCCGACAAGGCGGCGGCGATCGCAGTCTTGGGCGAGGTGCAGATCCCCGATCCCGAGCGCGCCTTCCACAAGCTACCCGAGCAGTTCTCAGGAGGCCAGCGCCAGCGCCTGATGCTTGCCATGGCGCTGCTAACCAACCCAGACCTCATCATCGCCGACGAACCGACGACCGCGCTCGACGTGACCATCCAGGCGCAGATTCTGAAGCTGTTAAAGGGGTTGGCCAAGCATCGCGGGGTGTCCGTGCTGCTCACGACCCACGATCTCGGCACCGCCTACGAGATTTGCGACGAGATTACGGTGATGTACGCCGGCCAGGAGGTGGAGAGTGCACCGGTCGCCGAGTTCTTCGCCAATCCCCGCCACCCCTACACTGCGCGCCTGCTCGAGAGTCTGCCCAATCCCTCGCGTCAGATGCGCGAAATCGGCGGCGAGATACCGAACTTGGTGTTTCCCCCCGCCGGGTGCCGTTTCCATCCCCGCTGCGCGAGCGCCAGTGATGCTTGTTGCCGGACACGACCTCCCGCCAGCGGCACGCGTCAAGTCGTGCGTTGTTTCCATCCCCATCCGTCCCGGCTAGAGGCAGCGACGTGAGCGCGACAGCTCCATTGTTGCGGGTCGAGATGCTGCGGCGCCATTTCCCCGTCCGCAACGTGCTGGGCGTGCGTACCGGCACGATTAAGGCGCTCGATGACGTGACGTTTGGTGTTCGCGCCGGCGAGACGTTTGGTATCGTGGGAGAGTCAGGTTGTGGCAAGACCACGCTTGGCAAGACGCTCGCCGGCATTCACAAGCCGAATGCCGGCCGCATCCTTTTCGAGGGCGACGATATCTCGAACCTGCAGGGCGCGGCGCGTGCAGCCGTTAGCCAACGCCTGCAGTATATTCACCAAGACCCGGGTAATGCGCTGGATCCGCGCTGGACCATCGGCCGCTCGCTCGACGAACCGCTCGCAACGCATACCTCGCTAAGCCGTGCCGATCGGGCCGCCCGCAGCCGAGAGATTTTGGCGGCCGTCGGGCTACCCGCCGAGCATCTTTACCTCTATCCCCACGAATTGTCGGGGGGTCAGCAGCGCCGCGTCGGCCTCGCCCGTATCCTGACCTTGAAACCCCGCCTGGTGATCCTGGATGAGCCGACCTCCGGCCTCGATGTGTCGATCCAGGCAACCGTGCTGAAGCTGCTGCAGTCGCTGCAGAAGGCCTTTGACCTAACGTACCTGTTCATCTCGCACGACCTATCGGTCGTACACCTCATGTGTGACCGCGTTGCCGTCATGTACCTTGGCCAGATTGTCGAGATTGCCCCCGTTGCCGAGCTGTTCGCGGCGGCCCGCCATCCCTATTCGCGTTCGCTGCTGGCGGCCATACCGCGCATCGGTGGGCGCCGGATAACCGACACGTTTGCCTTGGAGGGCGAACCGCCGGACGCAGGCAATTTGCCGTCCGGTTGCCGCTTCCGCTCGCGCTGCCCCCACGCCGCGCCCATCTGCTCGGAACACGAGCCGCAGCTTGAGCCCAAAGCCGGCGCGCACAAAACGGCATGTCATCTTGCCGACCGCTTGGGGCCGGCCACCGCATGAGCCGGGCGCCGCTCACGATCCGGAATGGTCGCTGGTTGCGGCCACCAGATCGGCACTTCGATTTAGGGCAACGGCCACGGCCCGATCGCACGGGGACAGCAGCATGCCGCAATTGACGCCCGCGCGGCACGGCCCGTCGATGCTGTTCAGTCCCTGGCGACTGCGCGAGGTCAAATTTGCCAACCGTATCGTCATCGGCCCAATGCAAATGTACGTTGCCGGCGCCGACGGCATGGCCAACGATTGGCATTTCCAGCATTTGGCAAAGTATGCAGTCGGCGGTGCCGGCACCGTCATGACTGAGGCGCTGATCGTCGATCCGATTGGCAGAAACACCTACGCAGACTGCGGCATCTGGTCGGACGCCCACGTGCCGGCGCTGAAGCGGATCGTCGATTTCCTGCATGGCCAGGGCAGCCTTGCCGCGGCGCAGTTGCATCATTGTGGACCGAAGGCGTCGCGGCGACGTCCCTGGCATGGGCTTGGACCCCTCGACGCAGAGGACGCAGCCAAGGGCGAACCAGCATGGCAACCCGTCAGCTCGTCGGCCGGGGCGAGCGTGGCCGGCTGGCTGCAACCCCGGCCGCTGACGCTTGAAGAAATCCACAAACTTGTCGAGGACTACTGCCGGAGCGCACGTCGGGCGGCGGAGGCCGGCTTCGACGTGCTAGAGATACACGCCGCCCACGGCTATTTGCTGCATGCCTTTCTGTCACCCATCGCCAACCGCCGCCGCGATGTCTACGGCGGCGACATCCATGGCCGCATGCGCCTGGCGCTAGAAATTACCGAGAGTGTGCGAAGCGTCTGGCCGGCGGGCAAGCCGCTCTTCTTCCGCATTTCGGCGGTCGACTGGCGCGAGGACCTCGATACGCGAACCGACGGCTGGACGATCGCGGACAGCTGCTTGCTTGCGCGCGAGCTTGCCGCTCGCGGCGTTGATCTGATCGACTGCTCGTCGGGCGGCATCCGAGCCGAGAATTCGATGATCGACTATGCCAAGCGGCGACGTCCGCTCAAGCGCAACTATCAAGTGCCGTACGCCCAAGCAATTCGACGCCAGACGGGGGTGGCGACCATGGCGGTCGGGGCAATCCTCGATGGACCACAGGCCGAGGCCATATTGCAGCAGGGACAAGCCGACCTCGTCGCCATTGCCCGCGAGGCGCTGGTCGATCCGCATTGGGCCCTGCACGCGGCCCAAGCACTGGGCGTTGACCCGGCGTGGACGCTCTGGCCGCCCTCCTACGGCTGGTGGCTCGAGTTGCGCCAGCGCGGCGGTATTGCCGATTGAGCAATTGGGTCCCGGGCGCAGCGGCCCCGTCAGATGGCGCTTTCGGTATGCGGCCAGGGCCCGCGCCGCGTCGCGCTCATGGCCCCCGTTTCTCGGGCTTTCCAGGCCCTGGCAGGGACGGCTCGCCGGCGCTCACCTTGCCGTCGGCAAGATCGCTCATCACCGCCCCGGCATCACGCCGCGCCGGCTCGCCGTAGCCCCCGCCGCCTGCCGTCTCGATTACGAGGCGGTCGCCGGGGGCCAGCCGCGTCACCAGCTTCGATGCAATGACCTCCGTGGCCCCGTCGCGGCGCGTGATCCAGGAACGCGCACACGCCCCGGCCCCGCCGCCGTTCATGCCCTGTGCCGCCACGAAATGGCGCTCGCCCCGGTGCGAAAAGGAAAGCGTACCTTCGACGTCGTCGAGGACCTCGAACTCCTTGATTTGGCCGAGCCCTCCACGCCAGGTGCCGGGGCCACCGGAATCCGTCTTCAGACACCAGCGGTTGATGCGGATCGGTGCCTCGAGTTCCATGGCCTCGGCGGGCAGGTTCATGCAGTTGGTGGCATCGGTCTCGATCGCGTCGACGCCGTCAAAGCCATTGCCCGCGCCACTCCCGCCGGAGAGAAGTTCCCCGGTGACGAAGGGGCTGCCGTCTTTGCGCTGGCCGCCGAAGGCCATCACCAGCAGCTCGCCGGCATTGGGCGCCGGCACACGGTCGGGCGCGGCATCGGCCAGCGCCGACAGCATGGAGCAGGTAATGCGCTTGATCGTTGCCGAGCGGGCGTTGACGGGCGCCGGTGGACGCGGATTGACAAGGCTGCCACGAGGCAGCTCAAGCGCGATGGGGCGGAAGCAGCCACCGTTGTTCGGGATGGTTGGGTCGGTCACGGCGCGCACGGTAAAGCAGGCAGCCGCCAAGCTACCCGAGGGCACGCAGTTGACGGGCCCCCGCACTTGCGGGCTGGTGCCGGTGAGATCGAACTTGATGCTGCCGTCGCCCGGCAAGGTTACCGCCACCTCGATGCGGACGGGTTTTTCCAGGTCAATTCCGTCATTGTCGAGGTAGTCGACGTGGCGCCAGGTACCGCGTGGAAGCCGGCGCAGGGCATCGCGCGTCATCGCCTCGGATCGGTCGAGCAGGAGCCGAAAGGCCTCGAGCAAGGTATTGTCGCCAAGCTTTCTGGCGGTCTCGCCCAATCTCACCCCGGCAATCCTGCAGGCGGCGACCTGGGCGTGAAGGTCGCCAAGAAAGATCTCGGGGATGCGGACGTTGAGACATAAAATCCGGGTCAGCGTCTCGTCGAAGCTGCCGGCACGCGCCCACTGAACCGCGGGAACGCGCAAGCCCTCCTGGTAGATCTCCGTCGAATCGGTCGGGACCGAACCTGCCGTCTTGCCGCCAACGTCCTGATGATGCGTCATGGTGGCGGCCAGCGCGATGGCGCGAGCGCCCGCGAATACGGGGATGACCACGGCGAAGTCCGGAAGGTGCGTGCCCCCGCAATAGGGATCGTTCAGCAGGTAGACATCGCCAGGCCGCATCGCCGCCACGGGAAAGGCGCGGATGATCTCGCCGACCGCCGGAATTAGCGTCCCGAGGTGGACCGGGATGGCGCAGGCTTGTGCCAGCGTCGCCCCGTCGAGCGTGAAGAGAGATGCCGAGGCGTCGAGCCCCTCCTTGACGATCGGTGAACACGAGCTCTTCAGCAGCGTGGTCTCCATTTCCTCAGCAATGCAGTCGAGGCGATGACGCAGCACTTCCAACGTCACTGGGTCGAAGCCTCCAGCCTCAAGCTTGTTGCTCATGCGCTCCTCTCCATCAGCAGCGCCGCGCCGGCGACGACCGTGGCGTGCCAGCCGGAGGGCACCAGCGTGGTCGAATCTTCCTGCTCGACCACCGCCGGACCGAGAATGGTTTCTCCGGCGGCCAGCCTGGCGCGGTCGTGAATGGCGGTTTTGCAGGCGGCCTGCTGGTTTGGGAAATGCACCAGCCTAACGGTCTTCTGGCTCTGTCCGGGTGTGGCGCCGGGCCTGCCACCCAGCGCCACCTTGGGCAGGTGCGCAATGTGCACCGTACGCAGATTGACGATCTTGGCGGGCGATCCGGTCTTGTGGCCATTGATGCGCTCATGCGCGCTCTCGAAGGCCCCATAAAGTGCGGCGAGCGGCTCGGCGACCTCGAGATCGAAGGGCACCTCGATGAAATGACTCTGCCCGACATAGCCAACGTCGGCAAGCACTCGCCGCTCACGGTTGAGGCCCTCGATGCGCTCTGCCCGCATCAATGCGTCGGCGCGTGCATCGAGGTCTGAGAGCAGCGCCCGCACCGCTGCGAGATCGGTGGTGGCGATGGCGGCGTGGAAAGCCCCGGAAACCTCGTGGGAGATGGGAGCCGCGAGCAATCCGGCGGCCGCCAGCACGCCGGGGTAGCGCGGTACCAGTACGCGTCGGATGTCGAGCTCGACGGCGAGCGCGGCCGCGTGCAATCCGCCGGCGCCGCCGAGCGGCACCAGGGTAAAATCTCGCGGGTCATGCCCGCGATTGACCGAGACGAGGCGAATGCCGTCGGCCATGTGCGCATTGGCGATGCGGTAGATCCCGAGCGCGGCCGCGGTAACGCCGATCCCAAGCGGACCCGCGATCGTCCTCTCGATCACCCGATGTGAGAGCTCGGGCTGAAGATTGAGGGCGCCTCCCGCGAAGAATTTCGGATCGAGATAGCCAAGTGCGATGCCAGCGTCGGTCAGGGTCGCCCGCTCGCCGCCCCGGCCATAGCAGGCGGGACCAGGCTCGGCACCGGCCGACTGCGGCCCCACCCTCAGACCACCGCCGCTATCGATCCAAGCAATCGAGCCGCCGCCGGCGCCCAGCGTCGTTACGTCGAGCATCGGCACGCGCACGGCATAGCCGGCAATGTGTGTCTCGGGCCGCACCTCGACGCGGCCCTTACCAATGAGCGCGATATCGCTCGAGGTCCCGCCGACATCGATGCTGATGAGGTCGTCAAGGCCTGCCTCGGCTCCGACCGCCGCTCCGCCGAGTGCGCCGGCCGCGGGACCCGAAAGGAACAGGCGTACCGGCCGCAAGCGCGCGGTCTCGGCGCCGGCCAGCCCGCCGCGCGATTGCATCACCTGCAATGGCACGCAAACCTCCGCCTCGGCGAGATGGCGCGTCATGTCGGCGAGATAGCGATCGACAACCGGCTTGATATAGGCGTCGAAGGCCGTAACGACGGTGCGCTCGTATTCTCGAAATGCCGGATCCACCTCGCACGATAAGGACACGGCAACCCCCGGCATGGCCGCTTGCACGCGCTTGGCGACCAGGCGTTCGTGCGCAGGCTCGAGAAAGGAAAACAGCAGCGAGATGGCAACGGCGCCGACCGCCTCCTGCTTCAACTTGTCAATTGCCGCTGCGATCGAACTCTCAGCAAGCGGGATTACTTCTCTGCCATCGGCGGCGATGCGCCCTATCACCTCCAGGCGCCGCGCCCCCGGCGCGAGCCACCCTGGGGTCTCGGGTTTGAGCCTGAGATCGTACATTTGGCGGCGCATTTGCCGCCCGATCTCGAGAATGTCACGAAAGCCCGCGCTGGCAATGACGCCGACACGGGCACCCCTGCGTTCGATGACGGCGTTCGTCGCCACCGTCGTGCCGTGTGCAAAGCGCACGATCTGGTTGGCACTGGCGCCGGTGCGACGTAGCAGTTCGGCAATGCCGGCTGCCACCGCGTCGCCCGGGTTGGCGCGGGTGGTTGGCACCTTTAGGATCGAAATCCCGGCGGGGCCGGAGGCGATGACGTCGGTAAACGTGCCGCCGATATCGATACCGACGCTAATGCCGTGCGCCATTGAGAGCCGTCTCCCCGTTCCTCAATGCACGGCTGCTGCCGTCGCACCAATCATCTTGCAGATCCGGTGCCATTCATCGGCTGCGGCAATAAAAACAAGACCGTTGCTCGTGCGACCGTGGGCGAGGCCACGTAACGCTAACAGCGCGTCGCATGCCTAGCAAGATCGCGATTTGGCAGCGATCGCCCGCGGCGTCCGACGGGTTTGCCGCTCGCCTCGGGCGGATCGGCGCGGCAGGCCTCACGGGGGCGCGCGCGGGTAGCGGTTCGAGCCGTGCCCGCCACAGTGGATTTTGCTCTCCCTCTTCCTCCCCAGGTCGGCCTTAATGGTCTTGCTGCCGGCCGTTCCGAGGCAACCCCGCCCGCCGCCGAGGCCACCGCGGGCGGGATTGCGGGCCCAGTTTTCACGTCTGCGCCGGCTTGGCGGCGAGAATGTCCCAAGCCACATTGATCTGTTTCATGCGCTTCTCGCGTACCTCTCGCTCGGGCGCATCACGCGCCAGGTCCGGATGCCAGGTCTGGCGCAAGCCATCGACGATCTTCTTGATGGCAGCCAGGTTTGCATCCGCGGTTACCCCCATGCCAAGCACCTGCAGCGCGTCTGCACGCGTGCGCGGTACCTCCTCGTTCCACACCGGCCTTGCGCCGGCTGCCGTGCTCCAAATTGCCGAGGGCTCGCGCACCGCGTGTTGCTGAGGCACGAGCTTTCGCTGGCGTCCCGGCTCACCGATCGAAACCCGGGCGATATCTCGGTTTGGGGCAACGCGAGGACGACGACCGCGGGCCAGCATGAGGACGAGGGCGCTGAAAGCGACGAGCACCGAAGCAACCACGCCGACGGCGGCGCGCGGCGACGCCAGGCTAAAGATCGCCGGCTCGGGAGGCTCTCTGACAAGGCTCGGCGCTGGAGCCTCGTCGAGCGATGACGAGCTCTGGGTCGCTGCGGTTGCGGACGCAGACGGCAGCGGCGCTCTAGTTGCGGGCGCAGACGGCGCCGGCTCTGCAGCGGCAGTCGGCCGGTTGATGATGCGGGGAACGACGGGTGCGGGCAGGGCCGCGGGCGAGGGAGCGGAAGTGGAGAGGTCGGAGTTGGCCACCGGCTGCTTCGCCGGCGCCGGCACCTGGACGGGCGGTTCACGCGCGGGCGGCTTGGGTACCTCGGCTTGTTGCGGCTCGCCGACGCTGCGGGCGATGCCGGCGGAGAACGGGGTGGCCGCTGGGAGTTGGGAGGAGTACGCCGCAACCTGGCCAGCGCTCTTTGGCGGTGACGGGGTGACGAAGATCGCATCGATACCAAGCAAAGGCGCAAACCCCGGGGGCATTTCTACCGAGGCGGGTGGGGTGAGGGCGCGACGATCGGCGCAATAGCGCTGCAAGTGGCCGTAGCGCCCACGCTGGCCGCCGGCACAAGGATCATCGGGCGCGAGGCTCCAGTTTGGCGGCATGCGAACCTGCAGTCGTCCATTCTCGAGCCGGGCTCGGTCGGGCCGCGCGTTGGCGACAACGCTGGCCCAGGACACGGGCGTACCGTCGCAGTCCATCTCGAAGCGGTGGATGGTCCACTGCCGACACAGCCTCGGGTCCACGTTTGAACAGGTCCGAAACGAGTGTTGCTCACGGGCGCCGATGATGCGGTGGCTCTGGTTCTCTCCTGGTGTGAGCAGCACACGACCACCGACAATCGCGCAGGCATAGGGCATTACCAGGAGGTCATCACAAAACGCCGGCGCCGGACCGAGCACCAATAGACCGGTCGCCAGCAAAAGGCTCGCGCCCTTGGTAAATTCGCCCATGCGCCCGCCCCCGTAGGTAAGGTTTGCCTCGAACGCTTTCGTCAGACATTGGCACATTTATGGCACCTGGCGCGAAAGCACTCGTTGCGGCGGCAAAAGTCACAGCCCCGGCTTGCCGGCCTTGCCGCCGACGACCCGCACCCTCGACCCGTCCCGACGCCCGCGGTCGCTGTTTTCCCGCCTGCCGGCCCGAGCGCAACAAACGGGTGGACCAGGCGCGACAAGCGGGGCACGCATCACCAACACAAGGGCCCGAATCGGATCGAGACGTGACGCCTCGCCCAAAGCCTCTGGACCGCCAGGATTGGAGCCTGCTGTGGTTCTTATCGCTGCTCTGGGGTGGTGCGTTCTTCTTTGCCGGGGTGGCCGTCAGGGAACTGCCGCCGCTTACGTGTGTCCTCATCCGGGTGGCTCTCGCCGCCGTGACGCTGTTGCCAATTTTCCTGGCGCTTGGCTTTACCGTGCCGCGATCGCTGGCGGGCTGGTTGCCATTCCTCGGCATGGCGCTTTTCAACAATGTCCTGCCCTTCGCCTTGATCTTTGCCGGACAGACGTTTATTACAGTGGGGCTTTCCTCAATCATCAATGCCTTGACGCCGCTCATCACCGTGATCGTGATGGCCGCCTTCCAGGAGGAGCGCCTCACCGTCCAGCGCAGCGTTGGCGTAGCGCTGGGCGCCGCAGGCGTCGCCATCCTGCACGGCTTCGACGGCGTCCCTGACAGATCGCAAACGCTCGGCATCGGCCTTTGCCTCGCCGGCGCCTTGAGCTATGGGTTCGCGGCACTGTGGGGCCGCCGTTATCTCGCCGGCGTGCCACCTTTGCTGTCGGCGACTTGCCAACTCATCTGTTCGACATTCATCATGCTGCCCGTGGTTGTTCTCAGCGATCGGCCATGGACGCCGAACGCACCAAGTGGCGCAGCCCTGCTGGCGCTGTTGGCGCTCGCCGTGCTCGGCACGGCGTTGGCCTACCTCGTCTTCTTTCACCTTCTCGTGCGTGCAGGAGCAAGCAACGTCATGCTGGTGACCCTGCTCATTCCCGTGACGGCGGTGCTGTTGGGAAACATTTTTCTCGGCGAACCCCTGCGGCCCGCGGAAATTGCCGGAGCCGTGGTGATTGCGATCGGCCTTCTCTTTATTGACGGGCGGGCCCTGCGCGGGCTCATGGGACGGCGCCCAGGCGCCGGCTGAGAAGGCTGCTTCGGCGAGGATGCGCCGTTCGTTGCCGGCGGTCACTTTTCCCGGCAGCTCTCATGAGATCGGCTGGCCAACCCTGGTGTTTGGCCTGCAGCACTAATGCTCGCCTTTGTCCACGCCTCTGCTTCGCTCGACCTCGCGACAAGGGGGCGCGCGCGCTCGCGCCGGACGGCCGCAGCGCACCGCCGATTGCCGCGCCTCCGCTCAAGATTGGGGCCGGCCCAAGCTCACGCCTGCGCCGCGCCATCCGAAAGTATAGGGAAGCATTGGCTTTTGTCTGATGCAGCTTGAAAACTTGTGCCAGGGGCGTGGGGGGCGGACGCGGCCAGGTGCGCCTCGAGCCTTCACGATTAGATAGGAAAGAGTAGCATTCGATTGGCCCTGAACTTTAACAACACCGGCCGGGAGAACGACATGGCACGCATTGGACGGCGCACATTTCTCAAGTTGACTGGCACCGGTGCAATCGCGGCCCGAACCGGGGGGATGGCGGCGATCCTGGCGGCAGGCAAGGCGCCGGCCCAGGCTCAGGCCAGCACGGTGCATTGGCTGCGCTGGAACGATTTTGTGCCGGCCTCCGACGAACTGCTGCGCAAGGAGATCGTTCCAGCCGGCGAAAAGGCCCTGGGCGTCAAGATTACGCTCGAGACCATCAACGGCAACGACATCCAGGCTCGAACGACCTCCGCAATCCAATCCGGCTCGGGACCGGACGTTATTTGTGGCCTCAACAATTGGCCGCAACTTTATGCCGAGAGCGTCGTGGACGTCAGCGACATTGCCGAAGAAATCGGTAAGGCGCAGGAGGGGTTCTACAAAGAATCGACCGTCGTTGCCAATGACGGCAAGAAATGGATTGCCGTCCCCTGGTGCGTGTTAGGTGCACAAATCTCCTATCGCAAGTCATGGTTTGAGGAAATCGGCCTCAACAAATTCCCGGAAACCTGGGAGGCCTATCGCGACGCCGGCAAGAAGCTGAAAGCAAAAGGCCGGCCGCTGGGGCAAACGCTCGGACACACCTTTGGCGATGCCCCAACCTTCAGCTATCCCTATCTGTGGTCATGGGGCGGCAAAGAGGTCGAGGCCGACGGCCACACCGTGGTGCTCAACGGCAAGCCGGCGGTCGACTCGGTCAAGTTCATGACAGCCTTCTGGAAGGAAGCCCACGATGAGGGCGGCCTCGCCTGGGACGATACCAACAACAACCGCGCCTTCCTGTCGGGCACGATCAGCGCCACCCTCAATGGCGCTTCAATCTACCTGCTGGCGAAGACCAAGCCGGACACCTATCTGACCGAGAAGGGGACACCCCTTTGGCAGGATATTCTGCATGCACCTCTACCGAAGGGGCCGAGCGGACAATTCGGTTATCACCTGCCGATGTCCAACATGCTGATGGGCTATTCCAAGAACCAGAAGGCAGCCAAGGAGTTCATCCGCTGGATGACGTCCAAGGACGTGTACCAAAAATGGTTCAACTCGCAGCAAGGCTATTCCGTCGGCGCCACGACAATTTGGGAGAAGGACCCTCTCTGGGGCAAGGATCCGGTGATGGAACCGTTCCGCGTTGCCGCGCGTGCGGGCCAATTCCCTGGCTACGCCGGGCCCGCCGATCGCAAGGCCGCCGAAGTCTTGAGCAAATACATCATCACGGACATGTACTCCAAGGCGGTACAGGGTATGCCGGCCGAGGACGCCGTGAAATGGGCGCACGAGGAAGTCGTCAAGGTTCATAGCTAGGTCGCGCAGCGATGCGCTAGCCACCCCGAAGGCGCCGGCGCGGCGCCGTTGCGGGGTGGGTTGCGCGAGAGGAGCCGCTGGCGCAGGGCGGCTCGCTCGATCCTTGACCGGCCTTGACGGTCTTTGGCGGCCGAGGCTGAAGTTTGCCCTGCAGCTTCCGCTTCAGCGCTGGGCCGACTTGGCAGCCTCGATCGCCGCCCATACGCGCGCGGGGGTCGCCGGCATTTCCAGGTGGCGGATACCCAAGGGCGCAAGGGCATCGCAGATGGCATTGATGGTGGCGACCAGCGCGCCCACGGTGCCGGCTTCGCCGACACCTTTGGCACCCAGCGGGTTTGCCGCCGTGGGCACGGCGCGGGTCTTAAGATCGACGCGCGGAATTTCCGCCGCGCGGGGCATCTGATAGTCCATGAATGAGCCGGTGATGAGCTGACCGCTGTCGGGATCGTACCTAATCATTTCGCCCAACGCCTGCCCGATGCCCATGGCGACACCGCCCTGAATTTGGCCCTCGGCGAGGGTCCGGTTCAGCACGTTGCCCAGGTCCTCAACAACCGAATAGCGCACGATCTTGACGACCCCGGTTTGCGGATCGAGCTCGACCTCGACCATATGGCAGCCATTGGGAAAGGTGACGGCAGGCGGTAGGTATTCGGCGGTCTCGGTCAGGCCGAGCGGGTCCTTGGTGCGTGCATGACGCGCCACCTCACCCAGGCTAACGGAACGGTTGGAGCCCTGCAGCGGAAAACGGCCATCGGCGAAGCCGATCTCGTCCGGCTCCGCTTCCAGCAGCTCGGCCGCGAGCGCGCGACCGGTTTTGATCACCTTGGCAATAACGCCCTTCACCGCGCTGCCACCAACTGCGATGGCACCTGAGCCGCCGTTGCCACGCCCGTCGGGGAGGTCGTCGGTATCGCCGGCCTGATAGCGGATGGCTTCGCGGGGAAGGCCAAGCTCGCGGGCGACGAGATCGGTCAGCGTCGTCTCGATACCCTGACCCGTGGACATCGACCCGGTGAAGAGGGTCGCCGTGCCGTCGGCATCGATCGCAAGTTGGGCAAGGTCCTTGCGCGGCTTGCTGAAAGGGCCGGCGGCAACCTCGATCGGGTTCGCCATACCAAGTCCGCGCAGCAGGCCGCGGCTCTGCGACTGCTGCCGGCGCCGCGGGAAACCGGCACGGTCGGCAAGTTTGGCCGCGCCCGTCATGTTGCCTTCGAACTCGCCGCAGTCGTACTTGAATAGGAAGCCCGTGTCGTAAGGCATGGCGGCCGGCGGCACCAAATTGCGTCGACGCAACTCGAACGGATCGAGCCCCAGGTCGCGCGCGGCGATGTCGATCAGGCGCTCGATGACGTAGGTGGCCTCGGGCCGACCGGCACCGCGATAGGGTGCATTGGTCATGGTATTGGTGAACACGCCCGTGATGCTGGCTTCGATGTCGGCAATGCGATAGACGCCGGCGATGCCGCCGACGTTGTTGAGAAGGAACAGCGAGCGGCCCGAGAGATAGCAACCGACGTTGACGGTGAAATCCACCTTCAGTGCCAAAAAGCGCCCTTCGGAATCGAGGCCCAATGCGGCCTCGAAGCCAACGTCGCGGCCATGATCATCGGCGAGGAAGCTTTCGCGGCGCTCTGCAATCCAGCGCACCGGGCGCCCGAGTTTGCGGGCGGCATAGAGCACCAGCACGTCCTCGGGATAGGCACCACTTTTCATGCCGAACGAGCCGCCGACGTCCTTGGCGATGACGCGGATCCGATCGGCAGGCAGCTTCAGCAAGCTGGCGACAGCACGCTGCAAAATATGCGGACTTTGCGTGGAGGCATGCAGCACGAGGCGGCCAGCCTCATCGAGGTGGCCGAGCGCGGCCCTGGGCTCGAGCGAGAGCGCGGCAACCCGCGAGACCTGCGAGGAAAGCCGCGCCACGTGCGCTGCCCGCCCGATGCCGTCGGCCGCTTTACCTCGCTGCCAGACGAAGGCGATGTTGTCGGGGACCTCGTCCCAGACCGCCGCCGCGCTCGCCGCACGCGCATCGGCCGGGTTGGCGACGGCCAAAAGATCCTCCGTCTCAACCAGCACTAGCTCCGCCGCCGCCGTGGCCGCGTCCAAGGTCGCCGCGACCACGAACGCCACCGGCTCGCCGACGGCACGAATGCGGTCGCGAACGAGGATCGGACGTTGCGCCTGGTGCGCGCGTCTGCCATCCGGACGGGACAAATTAACGCCACAGGGGAAATCGGGCAGGCCGTCGGCCGCCAAGTCCTTGGCCGTATAGACGGCGAGCACACCGGGCACCGCCAGCGCTCCCTCGATGTCGATCGCGGTAACGCGTGCGCTCGCCACTTGCGCGCGCACGACGACGGCGTGCGCCAAGTCCGCCACGGCGATGTCGGCGACATAAAGCCCCCGGCCTGCCAGCAGCCGGGCATCCTCGATGCGTCCCTGGAACTCAGCCCACCGTTGCACTTTTCGCTCTTTCTCGCTATCGGCTGCGTGCGGCCCGGGTGCCAAGGCGCCGCCGTGATGGAATTGAGGGACCGCCGCGGGCGCACCCTGCGCGCGCGCCGAATTTTTCAGCGGTAGACGAAGGCTCGATCGCGCAGGTCGATGGCGGGGAATTGGTCCTTTTCGCACCAGTAGTCCTGGTTGTGCTGCCATTCGGGCTTATCGCCGCGCTTGGGCAGCAGGTGCATGGAACGCGTGATGTAACCCGGATTGAAATTTTGCGGATCGATCCAAGGCAGCAAGGCCATGTCCTCATCTTCGGGGCGCAAGGCAACCCGCACCGCCTTGGCACTGGTCGCATCCATGTGCTTGAGCAGCCGGCAGACAAAATTCGCAACCAGGTCGGCGCGCAGCGTCCAGCTGGCCCGGAAGTAGCCGAATACCCAGGCTAGGTTGGGGATGCCGGTGAACATCATCCCCCGGTAGGTGACCGAATCGGCAAATTGCAGGCGCTCGCCATCGATGACGAACTCGATATCGCCGAGCACGCTGATGTTGAAGCCGGTTGCCGCAACGATGACGTCGGCGTCGAGCTGTCTTCCGGATTTGAGGAGGATCCCCGTGGCGTTGAAGTGCTCGATTTCCTCGGTTACTACCGAGGCCTTGCCGCTGGCGATGCACTTGAACAGGTCGGCATCGGGAACGAAGGCGATGCGTTGGCGCCAGGGCCGATAGCTCGGCGTGAAGTGCGTCTCGACGTCGTAATCTTGGCCAAGCAGGTTGCGAATGACGCCGATCAATTCCTTGCTGACGACGTCGGGTTCCTCAACGCAGCGGCGCGTGAATGTTGCCTGATCGAAAAGGATTTTGCGACGCACGATTTCATGGATCCAGGCCTCATCGACCTGCAATTGCCGCAGCGTCTCGGCGAGGTCGATGGCGTTACGGCCGGTGATAAAGAAGGTCGGCGAGCGCTGCAGCATCGTCACGTGCCCGCAGTCGTCTGCTATCGCCGGAACGATGGTTGCGGCCGTGGCACCGGAGCCGATCACGACCACCTTCTTGCCCGCAAGATCGAGGGCTTCGGGCCAGGTCTCGGAATGGACCAGCGTGCCCTCGAAGGCCTCCGTGCCCGGCCATGCCGGCAGGTAGCCTTGAGAGTGCCGGTAGTAGCCTTGGCACATCCACAGGAAGTTCGCGGTGAGCGTCAGGCGCTCACCCGTATCGCTGCGCACGGCCTCGATGGCCCAGTGGTAATCCAGGCTCAGCCAGCGCGCCGACAGGATCTTGTGCCGGTAGCGGATGTGGCGCGCCAGGTCATTCTCCTCGATTACCTCGCCCAGGTAGGCGAGGATCTCGGCCGCGGTGGCGATCGGTGGACCTCGCCATGGTTTGAAACCATAGCCGAACGTGTGCAAATCACTGTCTGAGCGGATGCCAGGATAACGGTGGGTCCACCAGGTGCCACCGAAGCTCTCCTGCATGTCGAGCACGACAAAGGATTTGCCGGGACATTGCTTGCTGAGGTGATAGGCGGCGCCGATCCCCGAGATGCCTGCCCCGACGATCAGGACGTCAAAATGCTGAGGCGGCGTTGAGTTTCCGTTCTTGGCCATGGGTTCCCGTGCGTGTTGACTGCGCGCCGTCGCACTCCGTCCTCGAGGCGTGGGCAACGGGTAAGCAATCTTATTGCCTTTGCGGGGCGAGGCAAGCAACGCGGCGTTGCTGCAATCGTCAATTCGGCCTCGGCCGTCGCGGGCCGTGCGCGCGGCACAGGTTCCTTTCGCCCGGCGAGCCGCGCGGCCACAACGTCGCAACGGGCGTTGCCAACGCAACGGGCCTACGCTGGCGTCCCGGGGGCACACCCGCCTCGGCGCCAGCCGGCGAACGCGCCGCTAACGGTTGGCGCCGCGCGCGCCCCGCATGGGGCGGTCAGGCCTGCGCCAATGCCGCAGACCAGGGCGAGGCGGCATCGCTGATACCGATCCGGCTAGCACCGTGCTCGAGCAGCAAACTGGGGCAGGCAAAATTGATGGGCAGCACGCCGCGCTCGACAATGTCCGTTGCACCATCGGCGAGCAAGGCTTGCAGGATGGCGGGGGCGAGCCGCGCATCAGCCGTCACCTTGTCCGGACCGGACACGTCGATGCGCGGCTGATCGGCCGCCGCCGCCGGCGTCATGCCAAAATCGGCGACAAACGACACGAGCTGCAGCACCGCGGCCATGATGCGCCGCCCGCCGGAGGCACCCGCGGCGATCCATGGTCGCTCGCCGTCCCGCAAAATGGCCGGAAACATGTTGGTTAGCGGCCTTTTGCCGGGCGCAATCGAGTTGGGCCGGCCCGGCCGAGGGTCGAACCACATTACTCCGTTGTTCATGAGAATGCCGGTGCCCGGCAGCACCACGCGGCTGCCCATGGACGAAAGCAGCGTCGTCGTTAGAGCGACCATGGTTCCTTCCTCGTCACACGCCGACAGGTGCGTGGTGCAGCTTTCTGCCGCTTGCGGCTCGGCATCGCCGAGTGTTGTGAGCCGTCGTGCGTAGGCGCCCTTGAGGGCGCGGGCAAGGCTCAGGTACCAACCGGCATCGGGTGTGGGACCAACCTTGGCTTCTGCCATCTGTCGCAATACCTCGGCGGCGGTCGGCGCGGCGGTGAGCGGGCCGGCTGTTTGCAACGTGTGCTTGCGCCATGGCACCTCGACCGCGGCGAGCACGCGGGCCTTGCAATTGCGCAGATCATCTGCCGACAGCATCCCTCCCATGGCGCGCGAATCGGCAACGATGCTCGAGGCGATTTCGCCATGATAGAAATCCTGCCATCCCGCGCGTGCCAAGCGGTCGAGGGTGTCGCTCAGTTGGCCCAGGCGAAAATAGCTCAATGCGCCCTGATAGGGCGGCACCGGCGGCAGCCCATCGCGCAGGTAGATGCGCGCGCTTTCCGGGTACTTGCGCAGCACTGCTGCCGAGACCGCAACTTTCAGCGTCGTGTACCAGTCTTGGGGCAATCCACGTCTGGCCAACGCTATGCTTGGCAGCGCAATTTCGGCAAGCGGCAATCGCCCCCAGCGGCCGTGCATTTCCGCAAGTCCGGCCACCGCCGAGGGGATCACGAAGGACAGCGGCCCATGAATGTTGGCGTCGCCCTCGACCTCGGGCCAGGCAAACAAGTCGCTGGCTATTCTGCCGGTCAACTTGAAACGCTTGGCCTCGAGCGCCGCCGGCGCGGTCGGCCCGAAATCGATGATTTCGGCGCGCGCCTGACCGGCGCGGTGAACCACGGCCTGACCGACGCCGCCCAGCCCCGAATTCCACGGCTCTACCGCGGCCAGCGCCAAGGCGGTGGCAACGGCCGCATCGATGGCATTGCCGCCGGCGTCAAGCACCGCGACGCCCGCCTCGGAGGCGTTTTTGCACTGCGAGACCACCACCCCACGCCGACCCGAGGCTTGAGGCTTGGCGAGCTGCCAGTTCTGGCTGACATGTGAAGTGGGTGTGAAGTGCATTTCGGTTCAAACCCTCAGGCAATCTCGGCTGGATCATAGGCAACCCCGGCAGCACCGTAGCCGCCGTCGACGTTCAAGATGTGTCCCGTTACCCACTGGCATTCATCCGAAGCAAGATAGAGCGCCGCGTTCGCTACAGCCTCCACCGTACCGTAGGCGTGCGTGGGAATACGATCGAGATAGGCCTGCTTGCGTGTCGGCCCGTGCCTACTGAGCCCGGTCTCGATGGGACCGGGGGCAATCGCGTTGACCATCACGCCCTGAGCCGAAAGCTCGACGGCGAGGACCTTGCAAATATGCATGACCGCCGCCTTCGAGGCGCCATAGGCGATCCCACCCATGTTGCCACGCTGTCCCGAAATCGAGCCGATCTGAATGATGCGGCCGCCGCCTTGCTCGACCATGCGGCGGGCCGCGGCCTGCGCGGTCAAGAACGAACCGGTGAGATTGATGCTGAGCACGCGCTCCCAATCCTCAAGGCTGGTATCGAGGGCCTGCCTGTGCAGTGCGATGCCGGCATTGTTGACGAGAATGTCGATGCGGCCGAAACGCCCAACCGTCGCCGTCACTTGCGCCTCGCAGTGGGCAGGATCCGCCACATCGGCCGGCGCCGCCTCGGCCACGCCGCCGGAGCCGGTGATGGCCGACGCCGTGGCTTGCGCGCGGACGCCATCGCGGTCCGTGCACATCAACAAGGCGCCTTCGCCGGCAAACCGCTTAGCGATCGCCGCACCCAAGCCACGACCGGCCCCGGTCACCAGCGCGACCTTTCCCGTCAACCTCATCAGGCACTCCCTCGAACACTAAAAACCGCGGCCGCCGAACCTCGTGCCCGGTGCACGACTGGGCAGTTTTTCAGGCGCTGGGGCCGCCCGCAACGAGGCCGTTGGCAGGGGCTCGCCCCTGCATCGTGCGGCCGTTGCGCCAACGCGCTGAACTGCTCCCCGCGCCTTCGCGGGCGCTGCCGCGAACGGCGCGCAAAACACGGAAAGATCGCCAGGCACGCGGCTCGCACCGCGCCCACGCCGGTTGCAGGGTTTGTTACCCACAGCAGCCCCGTGGCGTACTGCACCGGGCTAAGTCCCGGAATGGGCCCAGTCCCAATAGAGCTTGCGCGCCTTTCCCATCATGGGTCCTGGCTGCAGTTCGCGGCTCTCGATCCGATTGATTGGGACCACCTTGGAATTGTTGCCGGTCGAAAAGATCTCGTCGGCGTCCATGAAGTCGGCGACCTTCAGGGTGGTCTCCTCGACCTCGATACCGGCCGCGCGCAACAACTCGATGGTGCGGCGGCGCGTGATGCCGGCCAGAAACGTACCATTCAAAGCCGGGGTCTTGACCACGCCATCCTTGGCCATGAACAGGTTGGAGGTCCCTGCCTCCGCGACGTTGCCCAGCATGTCGAGCACGAGCGCGTTATCGAAACCGCGAGACTTCGCTTCCATCACACAGCGGGCATTGTTGGGGTAAAGACAGCCGGCCTTGGCAGCTGTCGGCATGGTTTCCATCGACGGCCGGCGAAAAGGCGAAAGCGTGATCGAAAACCCTTTCGGTGGATTCATGGGGGAGACGTAAAGACACAGAAGAAAGCGGGTGGTTTCCGGGTTCGGCGGCACCGAAGAACCGCCGACGCCACCATCCTCCGCCCAATACATTGGCCGGATGTAGATGGCCTCTTTCGAGCGGAAGCGCCGCAAGCCGTCCTTGACGAGGTCCATGATCGCCGCCACCGACTGCGTCGGTTTGAGGCCGAGCGCCCGGGCCGAGGCATTGAGCCGCTCGCAATGGCGATCGAGGTCGGGGGTCACTCCCTCGAACGCACGCGCCCCATCGAAAACGGAGGAGCCAAGCCAAAAGGCGTGCGTGCGCGGTCCGGCCACGAGAACGTTGCCTTCGTGCCAATCACCATCCAGCCATGTCCAAGTCTCGGACCACTTCGCCATTTGTGTCATCCTTGCCGCGCTAAAATCCATCGCCGCTCTGTCATGGCGCAGAACGCACCCCAACACTAGAGGCACATGACCGCAATCGCCAGCGCTGGCCGCCGGGACAATGGCCATCTTTGCCGGCATCAACTAAGCTGTCCGCCGCGGCCGCAACGGTGGCTTTGGCTCGCTCCTGCCGCGGTCCGCAACACCGGCGAATTAGTCAGCGAAATCAAGGAGAGGGTCGCAATGACCGTTAATCCCAATCCGCCCTCCGCCGCGCGCGAGAAGGTGCGCGCCACGGTGCCCAAACTCATCGACCTCACCGAAAAGGTGCTTTTTGGCGACGTGTGGGAGCGCCCACAACTCTCCAAGCGCGATCGCAGCCTCATCACGTGCGCGGCGCTGATCGCGTTGAACCGCAGCGAGCAGCTCAAGGGGCATCTCGAGCGCGCCCTCAACAACGGCGTGACGCCGGAAGAGATCGGCGAACTGATCACCCACCTTGCCTTCTATGGCGGCTGGCCCGTGGCGATGTCCGGCGCGCTCGTCGCCAAGGATGTCCTCGAGCAGCACAAGACATAGCGGCCAGCCCGGCCGTGCGCCCGAACGAAACCCTGAGTGATGTTGCATAGCAGGAGACGATCGATGGCCCTTTACGAACTGCGCACCTACACGCTTTACGTCGGCAAAATGGCGGAAGCGACCAAGCTCTATCAAGAGTTAGGCTTCCCCGCGCTGCAGAAGGGCGGGCACGACAAGAAGCTGATTGGCTACTTCCAAGGCGATACCGGCATGATCAATCAGCTGGTGCATTTGTGGAAATTCGACGACGACGCCGATCGTCGCCAACACTGGGCGGGCGTCTTTGCCAATAAGGACTTCGTCGAAGGCTTCGCCTCGCGCTTTCGGCCGCTCGTCATGTCGCAGGAGGTAAAACTGCTGACCGCCGCACCCTGGGGTCCGCATCCCTGATGGGGAGGTGATCGAAAGCCAGGCGATGAGCCGCGGACAAATGCACCTTGGGATGTCGATCCGGGGCCTCGGATATCATGCCGCCGCCTGGCGGCATCCCGATGTGCCAGCAGATGGCAGCTTGAGGTTTGAACACTACCGGCGCAGCGCCTTGGCCGCCGAGCGCGGCAAGTGCGACCTCGTCTTTTTTGCCGACGGCATCGGCATCAGGGAGCGCGACGTTCCACGTGGGTCATTGGCGCGCTCGGGTTATGAGATCGTCGAGATGGAGCCCATGACGCTGCTGCCCGCCCTCGCCGTAGTGACGCAGAGCATCGGCCTCGTCACCACCGCCTCGACCACCTACAATGAGCCTTTTCATATCGCCCGAAAATTCGCGACGCTCGACCTTATAAGCAACGGCCGCGCAGGCTGGAACGTCGTCACCTCGTGGTCGGAGGCCGAAGCCAAAAACTTCAATCGCGAACAGCACGTCGACTATGACACGCGCTACGCGCGCGCGGCCGAGTTCGTGGAGGTCGTGAAGGGCCTGTGGGATAGCTGGGAGGAGGATGCTTTTCCGCTCGACAAACAGTCGGGTCAATTTTTCGACGAAAGCAAAATGCACATCCTGGACCACAAGGGCACCTACTTTTCCGTGCGGGGACCCTTAAACGTCGCCTGCCTGCCCCAAGTTCATCCCATCGTGGTGCAAGCGGGAGCCTCCGAGCAGGGGCGCGAGTTGGCCGCCGCGACGGCCGATATCGTGTACGCGGTGCATCCTTCTCTGCAGCTGGCGCAGGCGTTCTATGCCGACCTCAAGCGACGATTGGCGAGGTACGAGCGCAGCGCCGACGACTTGAAAATACTGCCGGCCCTGCGCCCGGTGGTGGGCAGGACGACCGAGCAAGCGCGCGCGAAGTATGATCAGCTGCAGCAATTGCTTGATCCACTCGTCGGCTTGGCGCGCCTCAGCCAAACCTTCGGCGATCTGTCGGGATACCCTGTCGATGGTCCGGTGCCGCTTCAATCGCTGGGACCCGCCGAACTGCGCAGCATCAGTGCGCAGCTGCTTGCGCGCGTGCAACGGCAAAACCCGACAATCCGCGAGCTCTACCAGGAGGTCGCCGGCATGGGCGGCTTCTGCTTGATTGGCACAGCCGCCTCGATTGCCGATGTGATGCAGGAGTGGTTCGAGAACGAGGCCTGCGACGGCTTCAATATCACGCCGACGCATTTGCCGGGCGGCTGCGAGGACTTCGTGGACATGGTTATACCCGAGCTACAACGCCGCGGCCTGTTCCGCAGGGAATACCAAGGCCGGACGCTGCGCGAAAACCTGGGGCTCAAGCGGCCCCGGAACCGATACGCTGCCCGCCGCGGTCCTTGAGCCACCGGCGGCGTCCCATTTCGTTGGCCGCGGCACGGCGATGGCAGCGCGCCGGAGGCGCGGGCGTCCGGGGCAATCGGTCGGGGCCGCAGTGCGCGGGACGCGCTTGCGGACGCCGCCGTGGCCCCATCGACGATAGCCCCAGGAGGGATGACCGCGGCGCGGTGGCCCAATGGCCATGGCGGTAGCCCCAATGCCAATAGCAGCCCTTGTGCCGACCGCACCTGACGGGCTCGAGGCGCCCGGCATCGGACTTGATGGCGCCGACACGGCGCTGCCTGGGGCTGCCTAGGCCGCGGATGCGGCAAGCACCAGCAGCAAGGTGACAGCGGCGGCGGCGGCGACGCGGGAGGTGGTGTTCATGACGATCGCCCTGGCTTGGGAAAGCTGCTTGTCAATTGAGGTCGAGGGCAGCGCTCGCCGAGCCGGCTCGCTGGTCAGCTCGGCTCGGCAGCGCCCTTCAGTTGGGGAGCAGCACGGTGTCGATGACATGAATGACACCGTTCGACTGCATGACATTGGCGATGGTCACCTTGGCGGTGCGGCCCTTGGCGTCTTTCAGCAACAAATTGCCGTCCCGCATGAATGCCAGCAGCTTGCCGCCGCCGACGGTCTTGATCTCGTGCATGCCGCCGTCGTTTTCGATCATGGTGGCAATGGCGTTCCGCAGCGCCTTCAGCGGCACGACGTGATAGGTCAAGATCGCCGTCAGCTTGTCCTTGTTCTCGGGCCGCAACAGGGTGTCGACGGTGCCCGCCGGCAGCTTGGCAAAGGCCGAGTTGGTGGGCGCAAACACGGTGAACGGACCAGGACCGGACAGGGTATCGACGAGCCCGGCGGCCTTGACCGCGGCGACCAATGTCGTGTGATCCCTCGAGTTGACCGCGTTCTCTACGATATTCCGAGACGGGTACATCGCCGCGCCCCCCACCATCACCGTTCTTTCCGGCGCCGCGGGCGCGGGGTTGGCGAGGCCCAGCACGATGCCGAGCGCGAGCATCGACAGACCAAGACCGACGGATATGTTTCGCTTAAATGTTTTGGTCACGACATAACCTCCAGTTGGGACGTGCTCATGCGTGTGAGCGATAGGAGGTACGGGGACTACCGCCGGCGGTTGCGGCGAACCGGTGTTCACGTTTTCTTGTGACGGACGACGTCAGCGCGACGTCTTGATCAGTTTGGCGTGGAAGGCGGGGCCCGTCGGGCGCCCGGTCGGCGAGCCGCCGGCCGGCTCCAGACTGATACCGAAAGTGGCGCGCTCGACGGTGCCGCGATCGAATTCGGCAAGCGCCCGCTGCGTGCTGGCCTGGTTGGCTTCGATCAGACCCAGCGACTGCGGCGCGCCGCCGGATTTTTCCGAGGCAATCCATAGTTGATAGCTCTTTCCCGCCGGTGGCTCGGCCGCTACGGGCCGCACGGACAGCACGCGCGTGACAAGATCCACGGTCAGCAGGAAGGCCGGCGAAGCGTCGTCCTTTTGAAAGACGGCAACGTAGCTCGTGGGAATGTGCGGGCGGGAAAGCTCACGCACGCCGAAGGCCAGCAGCAGGCAAGCCGCCAGCGCCGAGGTGGCGATGGCAAGGCGACGCCAGCGCTGCGCGCGCCGCTCCAGCGCCACGATCTGCTGGGGACGGTCCGCCCGCGGCAGCTTGGCCTCGATTTTAGCCAGCAAGTCCTCGGGAACGGCGACCGGCGGCACCCGATCCGCAAGCGATGCGAGGCGCTCTTCCCAGGCCACTATGGCCGCCTCGAGCGCGGGGTCGCGCCGCCGCTGCGCCTGGGCGGTGGCCCTCTCCCCGGCATCAAGGGTGCCGAGCACATACTCGCCCGCAAGCACGTCGATCTCGTCGCGTTCGGTCATTGGCCGAGACAATCCCGCAACTGCAAGAGGCTGCGCCGCAACCAGGACTTGATCGTCGCGGGCGGCCGCGAAAAGCGCTGGCCCAGGGCTTCCCGACTCATGCCTTCGCGATAGGCGAGCAGCACGACCTCACGCCGATCACTGTCGAGGGCATCGAGGCACCGACCGAGGCGCTGCAACTGTTGGCTCTTCTCCACGCGATCCAACGGCAGCTCCTCCGCATCGGCAATACCCAAAACCTCGGGCGTATCCTCGATGGACACGGCCTGCTTGCGTCGCGCTTCGTCGAGGGCCCGGTTGCGGGCGATTGCCACCATCCAGGTGATGGGCGAACCCTTGGCTGCATCGTAGTAGGCCGCGCGCTCCCAGATCTGCACGTAGACCTCCTGCAGAACTTCGTCGGCGATGTCCCGCCGGCGCGATATGCGAAGAATAATGCCGTAGAGTTTTGCCGAGGTCGCCGTATAAAGGGCAGCAAATGCCTCCCGGTCCTGCGCGGCAACGCGATGCAACAGGACGACGATGGTTGCCGCCGTCGAGGCGGCCGGCCGCAACAGGCCAAGGGCGGTCATGCGGGCATTGGGCACTTCGCCTCGTGCTCCCATCACATCCTCCAGCGTGCCAGCGGTATCCTCGCGCCCGCAACTGGGCGCAACGACCGGGCGGCCCGCGCAGGGCTCTCGGATCTAGGGGTGTACGGATCGGACCGGATGTTGGATCGGCCTCGCCGGCCGGTGCGGGTGAAAATCCCTATCAAAATCCCGTTACCCGTTGGCCGGGTGCGGGGCTGGCGCCGTCGGCTGGCGATGGCCCGCGGCGAATACCCAAGCTTGGCCTGTGCGGATTGCATTTGCGCGCGCGCCGCGCCGGAAAAAGCGCTTTTGCATTTCCTTGTGGCGCCGAGCGAACCGGTTTGCCGGACGCCCCGCCCGTGGCGGAAGGCAAAGCGCTTGCTGCCGGTGTGCGATGACGGATGGGGGGCGGATGGCGGATCTTGCGCCTGGGCCGGCCGTTGGCTGAACCGGCCTCAAGCCGCGGCGTGCCGCATCTCGCGCATGGCTTGCCTTTAAGGTCAAGCGCTCGGCGCTGCGCCTGGACGTCTTGACCTGCCGGGCAACCGACCCGGCGCGTCAAGCGTTTGCGGCGCCGGCTTCTTGCGTGATCGCGGCCCCTGTCGCGTCAAACAAGTGGATGGCAGAAAGGTCGAGCAACAGCGATCGCCGTTCGCCAACCCTGGCAGCCGTCTCTGGTCCCACACGCGCCACGACCTCGCTCTCGATTCCCGCAATGCGCGCGGTGAGAATCGTCTCGGCGCCGAGCGCCTCGATTTGCACGATTTCGGCGGCAAGGCCGACAAATCTCTCACTTGCACCGGCACTGGTGTGCTCGGCGATGTGCTCGGGACGAATACCGAGCGTGATGGCGGCTCCCAGCGGCAAGGTGGGGTATTGCCGGGCCTTGAGCTCGAGGAGCTCGCCGCCGAGCCTGACTGCCAGCGGGCCTTTGCCTTCGACTCGGACCGGCAACAGATTCATCGGCGGATTGCCGAGGAAGGAGGCGACAAAGGTGTTGATTGGGTGCTTGTAGACCTCGAGCGGCGCGCCAACTTGCACGATTCTGCCGCCGTTCATGATGCAGATGCGCTGGCCCAGCGTCATCGCCTCGACCTGATCGTGCGTCACGTAGATCATGGTGGCACCGAGCCGCCGGTGCAGCTTGCTGATCTCCCCGCGCGTCGATACGCGCAACGAGGCATCGAGATTGGACAGCGGCTCGTCGAACAAAAACACTTTCGGATCGCGCACGATGGCGCGGCCGAGCGCCACCCTCTGGCGCTGTCCGCCTGACAGCGCATGCGGCTTGCGCTTGAGCAGTCCGGTCAATCCCAGCGTATCGGCGACGGCGGCCACGCGCCGACCGATTTCGGCGCGATCGACCGAGCGCCGTTTGAGGCCGAAGGCCAAATTGTCGGCCACGCTCATGTGCGGATAGAGCGCATAGGACTGAAACACCATGGCGATGTCGCGATCCTTGGCCGGCACATGATTGACGACGCGTCCGTCGATCGCCAGCGTTCCAGATGAGATCGATTCCAGCCCGGCAATCATGCGCAGCGTCGTCGTCTTGCCGCACCCCGATGGCCCGAGCAGAACCATGAACTCGCCATGCCTGACTTCGAGCGAGACGGCATCGGCCGCCGGCAGCTGCCCGCGGTCATAGAATTTGGTGAGCTTTTCCAGGGCGACGACCGCCATCACTCAGTCCTCATTTCACGGCTCCGGCGGTCATGCCCTGGATCAGTCGCTCGGAAAAAAAGGCATACACCACCACCACCGGAATAATGGCGATCATCAAGCCGGTGGCGATCATGCCGACATCTTCTTGTGTGTCGCCGATGAAGCGCTGGATACCAAGCGGCAGCGTGCGGTTCGCCTCTTCGGTGATCAGGACCACGGCATAGAGAAACTCGTTCCATAGCAAGATGAAATTGAGGATCACCGTGGTGGCGACGGCGGGCAGTGCGATCGGCAAGCTCACGCGCCAAAAGATTTCCCAATCCGAATAACCGTCGATTCGCGCCGCGTCGAACAGATCGGAGGGTATGCGCGCAAAGAAGCTTTCCAGGAGGTAGATCGTCAACGGCAGTTGGATCGCCACGTAGACCAGCGTCAAGCCGAGCTTGCTGTTGTAAAGTCCGTACTGCACCAGGATTTGAAACAGTGAAATGATGGTGATCTGCGGCGGAAAGATGATGGTGGAGAAGAGCACAAAGTAGATGACCCGGTTAAAACGAAAGCGGTAGCGCGCCAGGCAATGCGCCGCCATCGAACCGACCAGGGTCAGGATCACCACCGCGCTGACCACCACCTGCGTGGAGTTGGTGAAATAGACGCCATAGTTCGAGGTGAACCAGGCCTCGGCGAACTTGTCCCAGTGCGCGGGATTGGGCGGCGCAAAGTGGTTGCGATGGATTTCCGTGGTGGTCCGCAGCGACAGCATGGCCGCCCAGACGAAGGGTCCGGCCGCAAAGGCGGTGTAAAGTGAGAGCAGCAAGAGTAAGGCGGCGCGCTTCAAAGCTGCCATGGTCATCTCAATACTCGAGCTTCTGGCGCAACCGGAACAGCCAGGTGAGGGTCAAGACGGAGCCGAGGACGATTACGAACCAAAGCGCGGCAATGGTCGACGGATAGCCAAGGTCGAAGGTCGTCCACTCGAACGCCCGTTTGTAGACGTAGGTCGACACCGTCTCGGTCGCCCACAGCGGGTTGCCCTTGGTGGTGATCCACACCAGATCAAAGATCTTCATCTTGCCGATGAAAGACAGCACGATGAGGTTGAGAAGCGTGGCGCGGATCAGGGGGAGGATGACGAACACGAGCTTGCCGCTCCAACCACAGTTGTCGAGCTCTGCGGCCTCGAGCACTTCGCGGGGCAGCGAGTGCAGGGCGGCAAGAAGCACGACCATATTGAAGCCGACCCACATCCAGCTGGTCACGAAAATCAGCGCGGGCAGGGCGGTGTTGGGATCACCAAGCCAAGGCTTCGCCCAGCTGCCGAGGCCCAGCGCCCGCAAGGCCACATTCACCGGACCCCAATCGAAGTTGTAGATCCACAGCCACAAAATACCGACCACCACATAGGACATCAGCACCGGGGTAAACCAGGCGACCCGGAAAAAGCGTGCGCCGGGCACCTTGGCGTAGAGCGCCAGGGCAAGGAGCAGGGCTACCGAGACTTCGACGAGTGGAGACGTGCAAGCCCAAGTGATGGTATTGCGCACAGACCGCCAGAAGATTGCATCGCGCATCAGCTCGGCATAATTGGCGAGCCCTACGGGTTCGTCCGACCGTGGCAGCACCCTATGGAAGCTGTTCCAAATGGTGCGCACGGCAGGATAGGCGGTGAAGGCCGCGTAGATTGCAAGTGACGGCAGTAGAAAAACCCCGATCGTGGCCCACGGCTTTCGCAGACCGTCCTGGTGCAAACTTTGTTCGTGGCCGGCCGGCATGGTGTCCTGCTGGGAAAAACCAGGGCCAACGCGCCTTCAGTGCAGGCCCGCCAAACAAAGCGTCAGTAGGCAGCCGTCATTTGCTTGACCGCATCCTCGACGCCGATCGTGCCCGCCGGGAAGGCATTGTTCATCACCTGGATGAAGACTTCCTTGGGCTTGCCGGTCATCACCTGGATCGGAATGCCGAAGTAGTACTTCGCTCCCGCATTGGTTTGCGCGATCATCTTGAAGTAGTCGGCAGCCTGCGGACCCGTCAGCTTGGCCGGATCACTCTTAATACCGGTTTGCACCTGTACGTTGTCGAGCCAGCGGTTGCCCATCTCGAAGGAGGCAAATGAATTTAAGAAGGCCAACACCTCCTTGCCATGCTTGCTGGCGGCATTGCCGACGTAGCTGCCGCCGATGGCAATCGAGCGACACTCGTTGCAGACGGCCCCGGGCACCGCCGGGAATTTCATGATCCCAAGCGGGAAGTCCTTGGGCTGGCCGCCCTTGTCGGGCGGATTGAAGGCGCGCGAGGTGTACCAACTGCCATTGAGAAAGGTCAGGGCTCCCGGGTTGGTATGAAAATAGATGTGTGCTTCGGCGAGCTTTAGCGTGGTAAAGGTCGTGGGCAACAGACCCGCCTCGGTCAGGCCGCGCAGCCATTTCAGCGTAGCTGTGACGCGGGGGTCGCTCCAGGCCAGCTTGCCTGTGAGCAGTCGGTTGTAATCGTCGATGCCAAGCATTTTGAGCAGCGCCTCGTGCACCAGGTGTGCGCCGGGATAGGGACGATCACCGACGCCGAGCGCCATCGGCGTCACGCCCTTCGCCCTGGCCTGCCTGATCATTTCCAGGAAGGCGTCGGGCGGCAATTGCAGGTCGTCGGGCACCTTTACGCCGAACTCGGCCATCAGCTTCTTGTTGTAATAGAGCTCGACCGTCCAGGCCTCCAGCGGCAGCCCATAGGGCTTGCCCTTGTAGCTCCAGGCCTCCTTGGCCCACGGTTCCACCGCGGCCCAATTAAGGTCGGAAAGATCGAGCAGGAAGCCGTTCTCCATATATTCGACCTGGTCCGGCTCGGCGTAGAAAATGTCCGGCGCTTGCCCTGCACGGAGCGCGGTCTTGAGACCGGCATAAAGGGCGGTCTTTTCGTACCAGGTCTGCTTGATTTTGATGCCAGGATTGTTTGCCTCGAACCGTTTGATCGCCTCTTCCACGAATGTCCGCTTGGGCATTTCCGCCGCCCAGTGACTCCAAAACGTCAACTCCTTGGGCTGTTGCGCCCCGGCAGGGCCCGCCAAACCCGCAGCGGCCAAACTGGCGATGGCGATGATGCTCAGACGTGTCCTGCTCGACATGGGCTCCTCCCGTTCCGCAAAGCGCCGCGGCGACTTGACGTCGATCTTGCCCCTCCAGTGCGGTCGGCGCTCGAAGTTGCAAGAGGCTAGGGGCCACCCACGCGGGCGTCAACTAGGGCGCGAGCCGGCTTTGCCGGCGGTTGCGCCGTGCGCGCCCGGCCGACTACCCGGCATGCCTGCAGCCGCGACCTCTTCGCCCTCGCTTGCGATGGCGCCGGAGCGCAGGTGACAGGCCGCGAAGTGGCCTGGCTCGACTTCGCGCATCAACGGTGCCTCGCTGCGGCAGCGGGCCAGCGCGTAGGGACAGCGCGGATGGAAATGGCAGCCTGCCGGCGGATTGATCGGGCTTGGCACGTCGCCCGGCAAGACAATGCGGTGCGAAACCGCGGCGGGTTCCGGCACGGGGACCGCGGAGAGCAGCGCCTCGGTATAGGGATGCTGCGGATTGGCGAAGAGCTGGCGCTTGTCGGCGAGCTCGACAATACGGCCGAGGTACATGACGGCAACGCGGTGCGAGATATGCTCCACGACCGCCAGGTCGTGAGCGATGAAGACGTAGGCGACGCCGAAATTCCGCTGCAGGTCGACCAGCAGGTTGATCACCTGCGCCTGCACGGAGACATCGAGGGCCGAGACGGGTTCGTCACACACGATTACGCTGGGCTGCAGGGCGAGCGCACGCGCAATCACCAGGCGCTGGCGTTGTCCGCCCGAAAATTCGTGGGGAAAGCGCACCATAAGGTCGGGCCGCAGTCCCACCTTTTCGAATAGCTCGGCGACCCGCGCATCGATTTCGGAATTCGCGCGAGGTTGGAAATTGCGCAGTGGTTCGGCGACGATGTCCTTGGCACGCATGCGCGGGTTGAGCGAGGAATAGGGATCCTGGAACACCACCTGCAGGCGGCTGCGCCGCCGCCGCATGGCGCCGCGCTTGAGGCCGTCGATGCGCTCACCATTCAAGTAGATTTGCCCGGCCGTTGGCTCGATCAGCTTCAGGATCATCTTGCCGGCGGTAGATTTTCCGCAACCCGACTCGCCAACCAAGCCGAGCGTTTCGCCGGCGTTGAGTGCAAAGGAGATGCCGTCGACGGCGTAAACCGTGCCGACCTGCCGGGCAAAAAAGCCGCGCCGCACGGGGAAGTGCTTTTTGAGGTCGCGCACCTCCAGCACGACTGTCGGCGCCGTCGTCATGATGACGGCTCCGGCAGTCGGTCCGCTTCCCAGCAGGCGACCCAATGGCCGGTCGCCTTTTGTTCGAGCGGCGGATAACTTTGGCGGCAATGCTCGACGGCGTGTGCACAGCGCGCCGCGAAAATGCAGCCGGGCATCGCTTCTTTCAGCGACGGCACGACGCCGGGAATTTCGGCCAGCCGTGCCTGGCCGCCTCCGGTCAGGGAGGAACGCAATCGCGGCACCGATTTTAAGAGTGCGCGCGTGTAGGGATGGCGCGGGCGCCGGAACAACGCCGCCACGGGAGCTTCTTCCACCTTGCGACCGCCGTACATGACAACCACCCGCTGCGCCATCTCGGCGACCAGGCCTAGGCTATGCGTGATCAGGATGATGGCGGTGCCGGTCTTGGCCTTGAGTTGGCGCATCAAATCCAGGATCTGGGCTTGTACGGTCACGTCCAGAGCCGTGGTGGGCTCGTCGGCGATCAGAAGCTTCGGATCGCAGGCCAGCGCCATTGCGATCATCACGCGCTGGCGCATGCCGCCGGAAAGCTCGTGGGGATATTGTTGCAGACGCTGCGCCGGTTCGGGGATCCCCACCAGCCGCAGCATTTCGAGGGCACGCCGCTGCGCCGCCTGCTGGCTCATGCCGCGGTGCAGCGTCAAAGTCTCGCTGATTTGGCGGCCGATGCTAAGTACGGGATTTAACGAGGTCATCGGCTCCTGGAAGATCATCGAGATCTCGTTGCCCCGGATGGCGCGCATTTTGCGCTCGGGCAAGCGGAGCAGATCCTGGCCCAGGAACCGAATGCGACCCTCGACGATGCGGCCGGGCGGCGAAGCGATCAGACGCAGCACCGAAAGCGAGGTGACGCTCTTGCCGCATCCGGATTCGCCGACCACCGCCAGCGTCTCGCCGGACGCCACGGAGAACGACACCCCGTCGACCGCGCGCACGACCCCGTCGCGGGTGAAAAAGTGGGTCTTGAGGCCCTCGATCTCGAGCAGCGGAACGGACGCGGCCATGGCTTTTACATGTTGCGCGCAAGGCGCGGATCGAGCGCATCGCGCATTCCGTCGCCTAATAGATTGACCGACAGGACCGCCAGCGACAGAAAGATGCCGGGAAAGAAGATCAAGTAGTTGGCGAGTTGGAACAAGGCTCGGCCTTCGGCCATGATGTTACCCCAGCTCGGGATGTTCGGCGGCGTGCCGGCGCCGAGAAAGGACAAAATGGCCTCGGTCAGCATGGCAGAGGCACAGATATAGGTGCCCTGCACGAGCAACGGCGCCAGCGTGTTGGGAAGAATGTGGCGCAGCAAGATCAGGGGCGTACGTGTACCGCTGGCAATGGCCGCGTCGACGTAGGCCTGCTCCCGCAAACTGAGCACAAGGCTGCGGATCAGGCGCACGACGCGCGGCACCTCGGTGACGGTGATGGCGATAATGACGTTCTCGAGGCTAGCCTTGGTCAAGGCCATCAGGGCAATGGCCAGCAGCACTCCGGGAATCGACATCAAACCGTCCATCACGCGCATGACCACGGCGTCGAGCCAGCGAACGAAACCGGTGATGAGACCGATCGCAAGTCCGATCGTCGTCGCCAGGATGGCCACCGACAAGCCGACGGCCAGCGAAATGCGGGCGCCGAACACGACGCGGCTGTAGACGTCTCGTCCCAGCATGTCGGTCCCGAACCAGTAGGTCTCCGACGGTTTGCGAAGACGCCGCACCGGCGAGATCGCCTGCGGGTCGACGGTTCCGAGATAGGGAGCCAACAGCGCCATGGCGATTAGCAGCACGAGCACGACGCCGCCAATCACCGCCGTTGGGTGCCGCCAGACCACCTCTTTGCTACGCGCCCAGGCCTGCGACCGGTTCCGCCGCGCCGGCTTGACGAGGCTTGGTGCGATCGCAGACATCAGTATTGGATCCGCGGATCGAAAAACCGGTAGGAAAGGTCAACGGCCAGGTTGACCAGCACGTAGATGGTGGAAAACAGCAAGATCACGCCCTGGATGATCGGGTAATCGCGGCGCAAGATGGCATCGACCGTCAGGCGGCCAATGCCGGGGATGGCGAACACGCTCTCGGTGACAACCACCCCGGAAATCAACAGCGCAATGCCGATGCCGATTATGGTGACAATCGGCACGGCGGCGTTTTTCAAAGCGTGTCCGAGCAGCACCGCGCTGGGCGCCAATCCCTTGGCGTGCGCGGTGCGCACGTAGTCCTGCGCCAGCACCTCCAGCATCGCCGCGCGCGTGATTCGAGCGATCAGGGCAATGTAGATGGTGCCGAGCGCAATGGATGGCAGAATCAAATGCCGAAGCCATGCCCAGAAGCCTTCGCGCAAGGGCGTGTAGCCTTGCACCGGCAGCCAATCAAGATCGATGGCGAACAGGTAGATCAAGACGTAAGCCAGCACGAACACCGGCATGGAAAATCCGGCGACGGAAAAGAGCATCACCAACCGATCGATGAGCTTGCCCGCTTTCCAGGCGCCGATCACACCCATCGGTACGGCAACGGCAACGGCCACGATCAGCGTGCACAGTGCCAACGACAGCGTCGGGCCAACACGTTGACCGATCAGCTGCGTCACGGGAAGATTGGTGAAAATCGAGATGCCGAGGTCGCCCTGCAGCACGGCCGAGGCCCACACCCAAAACCGCGTCAGAAAAGGTTGATCGAGGCCGAGCTTCTGGCGGATGCGCTCGATGTCCTCGACCGTGGCGATGTCGCCGGCGATCACCGCCGCGGGATCGCCCGGCGTCAGGTAAAGCAAAGAGAATACGAAGAGCGCGACCATCCCGATCACCGGGATGGTCGCCAGCAGTCGACGAATGGTATAGCCGAGCATGTTGCTCAGTCAGCTCGCGCCTATTTCTTCTCCACATTCCACAGGAAGGCCACCGGCGAGATCAACAGGCCCGAGACGTTGCTGCGATAGGCGGTTGGAATGACGAACTGCGCCGTTGGAATGAAAGGCACCGTTTCCCAGGCATGCTTTTGCATGTCGTCGATCAGTCGCTTCTGTTGCCCGGCATCGGTGGCATCGAACCAGGCGTTGCGCAACTCCTCCATCTTCGGATCGGTCGGCCAACCGAACCAAGATTTCTCGCCGACACCGCGCATGGGATAATTGATGGCGGGATTGGTCATATCGGGCCCGACCAGCCAAGTGTGAAAGATGTTCCAGCCGCCCTTGTCGATCGGCTCCTTGACGGCGCGGCGGTTGATCAGGGTGCCCCAGTCGTTGGCCGCCAGCTCCACGTTGAGACCTGCGGATTTGAGGATCTCGGTCGTCACCAGGCCCTGACTATGCACGATCGGCTGGTCCGTCGCCGACAACACCACGATCTTTTCGCCCTTATAGCCGGCTTCCTGAATGAGCTGCTTGGCCTTCGCCAGGTCGCGCTTTCCCGTCAGCACCTCGGAGCCGATTTGGCTTTCCGCGGGTGAGCCACAGGTGAAGAACGACGGGCAGGGCTTGCCTTGCTTGGCATCGCCGGCGATCGCCAGCGCATAGTCCTGCTGGTTGACAAGATAGAGCAGGGCTTGACGCATCTTGGCATTGTTGAAGGGCGGATGCAGCTGGTTGAAACGCAGCAAACCGATCGAGCCGAGGGGATCGGTATTTTCCACCTTGATGTCCTTGTTCTTGGCCAGCAGCGGCACCAGGTCGGGCGGCACCATCTGCCACCAATCGACCTCTCCGGCGTTGAGCGCGGCGGCAGCCGTGGCCGAATCGGGAATGTAGACCCACTCGACGCGGTCGACCTTCACGATCTTACCGCCCGATGCCCAGGAGGGAGCCTCCTTGCGCGGAAGGTAGTCGGCGTTTTTCGCAAACACGACCTTGCTACCGGGCACCCACTCCTCTTTCAGCATTTTGAAGGGGCCGGAGCCGATCGACTCGGTGATTTGCGTAAACGCGTCGGTCTTGGCGACGCGTTCGGGCATGATAAAGGGAACGTTCGAGGAGGGCTTTGCAAGCGCGTCCAGGGTGAGCGAGAAAGGCTTCTTCAGTCTAAGCGTGAAGGTCTTGTCGTCGACGGTGGACCAGGCCTCGGTCAAGTCCGCCAATTTTTGGCCGAGGGCGTCGCGCTTGGCCCAGCGCTCGATCGAGGCGATGCAGTCCGCCGATCTGACGGGCTGGCCATCATGCCACTTGAGGCCATCACGCAGGGTGAAGGTGTAGGTGAGCTTGTCGTCGCTCAGGCCCCACTTGTCCACCATTTGCGGCTGGACTTCGAACTTTTCGTTCACCGCGAACAAGGTGTCGTAGACCATGTAGCCGTAGTTGCGCGTGATGTATGCCGTGGTCCAGATCGGATCCAGGCTGCGCAGATCTGCCTCCGGCACGAATTTCAGGGTTTTTTGCTGCGCGGCGGCCGGACCGGTCAGCAGGCTGCTGCCGGCCAGCGCCGATACCAACCACAACGCCGCCAATGCGCTTCGGGTCTTCGCGGACATGATACCGTCTCCCTTCGCAAGCTAGCCTTGTCGCTGACGCGCGCCTTCATCGCCCGCAGCCCAGGAAAACCTTATGTTAGAAGGGGTTTGCCGCGGGCACCAGCCGCAATTTGGGCACAAAATGCCCAAGGCTTGCTCAGGGCAAGGCCATTTCTGACCGGCGCAAAGACGAGAGCGAGGCAGCATGCAAAGCGCAAACTTCTACCATTTCGCGGCCGATCCGGGCCGCGTCGCCGACCTCGCCCGGCAGATCGCCGACAAAAGGCTGTCGCCCGTCGCGCTCGTCCGCGGCTATCTCGACCGGATCGCGGCAGTCGATCGCAACGTCGAGTGCTGGCGTCTCCTCGATGCCGAGCGCGCGCTTAAGACCGCTGAGGACCGCGAGCGCGAAGCGGCGAGAGGGGCAATTCGCGGACCCCTGCACGGCATACCGGTCGCCATCAAGGATATCATCGATGTCGAGGGCCTGCCGACGCGTGCCAACAGCAGGTCGCGCGCCAGCGCCGCGGCCGCCAACGGTGACGCTGAGGTCGTGCTGTCATTGAAAACGGCGGGCGCCATCGTGCTGGGAAAAGTGCACACCACCGAGTTTGCTTTCTTCGACCCCTCCCCCGCCCGCAATCCCCATGACGTCAGGCACACACCCGGCGGCTCGAGTTCGGGCTCGGCTGCCGCCGTCGCCGCCGGCATGGTGCCGATCGCCGTCGGCACGCAAACCGTTGCCTCGGTAAACCGGCCGGCCGCCTATTGCGGCATTGCCGCCTTCAAGCCGAGCACGCGCAGCCTGTCGACCTTTGGCATCACGCCGCTGGCGCCCAGCTACGACACGCCGGGCTTCTACGGCTGGAGCGTGGCGGATGCGGTCTATGCGTTCGAGGCCGTGGCGCCGCCTTTTGTCGGCATCCGGCACCGCGTTTCGGCGCCGGCAAAGCTTGCCGTTTGCGTCCCCGACGACCCCCACCTTGCCGATGCCGTCCCCGAGATGAAGGCCGCTTTGGCGCGCTTTGCCGATGCCCTGGCCAGCGCCGGTCATGCCGTGGAAAGGCCACCTTCGCCCATTTCCTTCGAGCGCCTTTATAACCTGCAGCGCTCGACCACGGCCTTCGAGGCCGGCCGGGCGTTGCGGCATTTGCTGCAAGAACCCGCGGGCAGCGTCGGCGAAAAGATCATGAGCCTCATCGGCGAGGGCCTCGCCATTGCTCCGAGCCGATACCTCGAGGAGCGCTGCGAAATCGATTTCCTGCGCTCGATCTTGTTTGCCGAACTCAAGGCCGACGTCTTTCTCTGGCCAGCAACCCCCGCCGGCGCGCCGGCGGGATTGAGCTGGACCGGTGATCCCAAATACATCTCACCCTGGACGGCGCTCGCCGGCCCGATCGTATCGGTTCCCGCCGGGGTCGCGACGAACGGCCTGCCCATCGGCTGCATTCTGAGCGCGCGCCCGGGGACCGACCGTGAGATGTGCGCATGGGCCTGCCAACTCGTGCAAGCCATCGGCTAAAGCAACGCACCGGGTAGCGCGGCGCATGGGTCGCACCCGGCCTGTTTCGGCTATTTCGCCCAGAACTCGACAAAGGCATAGCCGCTGCCTTCAGCCTGGGAGTCGAAGAGGCGCGAGCGGTGACTGATCTCGATCTGCTTGACAGGTTGTCCCGATTTCAGGTCGACGGGACCAAATGAGCTGCCGCCGGCGACCCTTTGGCGTTCGCCGAATTCTTCAGTCGAATCGTCGGCGTAGATGACCTTGACCCGGTTCAGCGTGATGGCCCGGTTCTTCACATCCAGGCGCAAGCTCTTAAAGCCGCGGTTGCGTGCGACCGACACGACGTCGGTTTCGTAGCCCAAACCGCGGCGGATGCTCAAGAACAGCGGTGACTGACCGCCGAGATAGAGCCAGCCGTTGTTGGACGTCGCAAAGGCGCCGGTCCCTGATCCGGGTTGAAACCAGCTTTCGGCGTATTCGCCCCAGACCTCCAGACGAGGCTTGCCGCGTCGGGATTGGCCGGGGTAGACGAACGTGATCTCGCGGATGAAACGATCGCCCTTGAGCTCCAGCCAGGGCGAGCGTTCGTCGGTGCCGACTTCGGCGTCGACGGCGAGCGCATCGGTTTCCCCCCCGGCATAGGTCACGCGCACTTCTTTGATCTGGACGGCCGTGCCGAGCGCCCGCAGCCGGAGCCTGGCAAATCTGCCGTATTGCCGGCCGAGCTTGAAGACATCCGTATCGGACCCGGTGCTAACCTCATGCACGCCAAACAGAACGTCACCGGCACCGTCGTCTTCGCCTCCGCGCGCAAGGGCCGTTGCAGCCGTCGGTGCTGCTGCGACCGCTGCCGGCCTCCGCGACGTCGGCTCGGGGCTGGCAATGGCGGGGGCCGCTGAGACGGCGCGCATGCCCCACAGCTCGACGTTGGCGGGTCCTGCCGCTCCAAGATGCAGGCGATAGGAAAGGTCGACGTGGCGCACCAGCTGCCCATCTCGCCCCAATTGGATCGGCCGCGAGCGCTGGCCTTTTTGCAACTTGAGCCGGCGCTTCTCGATACGCGGTGCGGGGCCGTCGGTGACCACCGTCACGCGGTCGATGTCGATCAGTCGGTCGACGCCGACGAGCATCAGCGATTGGAAATGACCCTTGCCGGCTCCGACCTCGATGCGATCCGTTTCTTTCTTTAGGTCGACCGAGCGTGTGCCAATCCAAACCCAGTTGGGCGACGCCGAGCGGACGTTCGGCACCTCGGGTGAGGCGCGCAATCCCCACAACTCCACCTTGGCCGGGCCGGCCGCGCCCAGATGCAGGCCGTAGGATAGGTCAACGTGCTCGACCACGCCGCCCGCATGGCTGAACCTGATCGGGTGCGAACGCTGTCCGCGCTCGAGCCGCAGGTGCTCCGCGTCGACATAAGGCTCGCCGTCCGTGGCGATGGTGACGCGATTGATGTCGATGCGACGGTCGACGCCGACCAGCATCACCGACGTGAAGCGCCCCTTCCCCGCTCCAACGCTGAAGCGTTCCTTTTCCTTCTTCAGATCCACCGCCCGCGTGTCGAGCAGCACCCAATTGGTATCGAGCGTGCGACCTTGGCTCCGGCCACGGTCTTTTGCGCTTGCCACCGTCGATGTGGCCGCCGCGCCGATAATGAGCGCAAGAAGCGCCGCGAGTGTCCTCAACAGCATGGTCCTTCCCCCCTCCACCTAGCGCTCTGCATTTGTGCACCCCGACCGCGTCCGGGTGCAAGCCGGATCCGACGGCGAGCGCCAAGCCCGGCCGGGCTGGCGTGCCCCGGGCAGCACGCCTTGGTTGTGCGCAAGGGTTGCATTATCTCATCGCTCGCCTGCGCGCGCGTCTTGTTAGCTGAGCTTGTTGGCTCAGCTTGTTGGCTTAGTGTTGGCGCGACGGGGCGGCCCGAACAGGATCACGTCCGTGTCACGCACAATCCAACCCTTGGCGCACGGAAATATGCCCACATCCAACGGCCGCGGCCGCCTGCGTCGAAGCCGGCGGCAGGCCCGCGTCGCCCCCCGGCACGCGTCGTCCCATGGCGACAAAAAAGAAAGGGCGCCTGGCGCTATCGGGGGACAGCGCGGCGCCCAATCCTGGCCTTCGTCTGTGTAGGAGAGACCACGAGCGCCATATTACCGATTGCCATCAATAACGTAGCGCCGTGAGAAGACCATGGTGGTGCACGGCGCAACCACCATGCCACCACCAAAAGCCAAACTAGCAGTTCTTTCTTGCCTTGTGCAAATTCAGACACAGGGTCCCCCTCCCCTTAGCGGCCGATTGCAAAATCGGTGCGGGCCTTGAGCGGCTTCAATCGAGGCGCCCCATTAGCGTGTCCCCCGCCCGCCTCAAGTCGCCAGTCAAGCCGCAAGCCCCGTGGGCCGGCTTTCGGCCGCACCGGCCGGCCCTCGGGTTGGCCCTGGCTGGGCAGGCGCACTGAGCAGGTGGACGGCGGCGCCGACCCCAGCAGCAAAATCGTGGCGGGATGCGCTTCAGTATCGGTTGCGATCCAATTTGTCGAACAGCTCACCTGGATGCTCCAGGTGCCCGGTCCGGCAGGCGTCGTAGAGGCGCAGCGCCATCCGCTGCCGGGCGAGCAGGGCCTCGGCGGATATGCTTGGCTGCTTGCGCTCGATCGTCACCAGCATGGCCTTGTAGGCCCCGTCGCAGTCCGGAGCCGGTTGGGCAACGGCCACCGCGCCAAGGCCGAGGGCGAAGAGACCGCCTGCCGCGATCCTGCGCTCAAGGCCTGGCAAAAAGGGCCGCAAAAGCAAAAAAGGCCGCAAAAAATCTGTCATAATACGAAACTGCATACGGAACTTGCGCACCGAACTGTGGGTGGAACTTGGGCAGCGACGTCTTTTAAAAAAAAACGCGGCACGGCTTGCCCTGGTTCCCCTTTGCGCCTGGCGTCGGTTGGCTTCCACAGCTCGGCCGAAGCGCCCTGGAAGATTGTGGCGGGAGCGGCTCATTCGGCCGTTTCAGGCACGGCTTGCGCTCCGGCCCTGTGCGCTCAAGGCCTGCAAAAGCTGGGCGCTGGCGGGCAGGCGAGCCAACAGCCAGTCGGAAAGTTGGCGCCGTCCGCTTTCGCCAATGTGCAAGCCAAGCTTGCTGCGTCGCCACAGCACGTCCTCGGCCGTCATGGCCCACTCATTGTCGACGAGATGAGCAACCTCGCGCTCGTACAAGCCCGCACCGAAATGCATGCCGAGCCCCGGCGGGTCCGGACGATTGGCAAAAATCTTGCGCGCGATAGTGCCGTAGCTGCGCACGAGACGATGCGCGGTCGCCGCCCCGAGCGCTGGCGCCGCCGCGGCCAGGTCGGATGCCAACCGCCCCAGGTCTTCGCGGGCAAAATCGCCGCCAGGCAACGGGAGGTTACGCGTCCAGCCCGGACCCGCGCCCGGGAACAGCGGTGCAAGCTTGGCCAAAACCTCCTCGGCCACGTGCCGGTAGGTCGTGATCTTGCCGCCGATGATCGTCAGCAGCCACGCTCGGCCCTCGGGGCCGTCGACATCGAGCACGAAATCACGCGTTGCGTCCTGCGCCGAACGCTCCCCGTCGTCAAACAAGGAACGCACACCGGCATAGCTCCAAACAATGTCGGAGGGACTGACGGGGGAGGTGAAATATTCGCTGACGGCCTGGCACAAATACTGCGCCTCGCCATCGGAAATGGCGACGCTGGCGAGGTCATCGGTAAAATCGACGTCGGTCGTGCCGATCAGCGTGAATTCGTCCTCGTACGGGATCGCGAAGATGATGCGCCGGTCGGCGTTCTGAAAGATGTAGGCCCGGTCGTGGTCGAACAAGCGGCGCACCACGATATGACTGCCCTTCACCAGCCTGATGCCGGGCCGTCGTCCCTTGGCAATGCCGTCGGCGGGACCGTTTGCCGCCCAGGCGCCGGCGGCATTAACGAGGACGCGCGCGGTCACCGTTTCGTGCTCTCCCGACACCAAGTTCTTCAGCTCGATTTGCCAATGGTTCGCGGTGCGGTGCGCGGACACGACTTGCGTGCGCACGCGAATCTCGGCGCCGCGGGCGGCGGCGTCCATGGCGTTGAGCACGACCAGGCGCGCATCGTCGACCCAGCAATCCGAGTACTCGAAGGCGCGCGTGAAGGTCGGCTTCAGCGGCCGACCGGCCGCAACGCGCGCCAGGTCGACGGTTCGGGACGGCTCGAGGATACGCCGCCCTCCCCCGAGGTGATCGTACAGGAAGAGACCGAGGCGGATCAGGACGGCGGGACGGAGGCCGCGATGATGCGGCAACACGAAGCGCAGCGGCCGCACGAGGTGCGGCGCCAGGCCGAGCAAGACTTCGCGTTCCTTGAGCGAGCTGCGCACCAGGGCAAACTCGTACTGCTCGAGATAGCGAAGGCCGCCATGGATGAGCTTGGTCGACGCCGACGAGGTGCCGCTCGCCAAGTCGCCTTGTTCTGCCAACAAGACCGATAGACCCCGGCCCACCGCATCGCGCGCGACACCACAACCGTTGATGCCGCCGCCAATGATTGCGATGTCCCGCATGCCGCCGTCCGCGTTCCCATGGGTTTGCCCGTGCCGAGCCGCAGCGCCCGGCCACCGTCGCTTCATACGTCTTCGCTTGAACGCCAAACGAAGGTTATCGAACTTTTTCGAAAGATCAAGCTTGCTCGGCGATCTCGACGGCCACGTCGCTCTCCCGGCACAGCTCGCGCACGCGCTGAGGCGGCGCGGTCTCGGTCACGAAATAGTCGAGCTGGGAGATATGACCGATACGCACCGGCGCGGTACGCTCGAATTTCATGCTATCGGCGACCAGAATGGATTTGCGGGCGCAGTTCATGATGGCCTGGGCCACCTTCACCTCGCGATAATCGAAGTCGAGCAGCGTGCCGTCTTCGTCGATGGCGGATGTGCCGATCACGGCGTAGTCGACCTTGAACTGACGGATGAAGTCGACCGCCGCCTCTCCCACCACGCCGCCGTCCTGATGCCGGACGACGCCGCCGGCAACAATGATTTCGATCTGCTCATAACCCTGCAGAATATTGGCGACGTTGATGTTGTTGGTGATCACCAGCAGCCCATGCTTGCCGCGGAGCGCGGCGGCGACCTGCTCGGTGGTAGTGCCGATATTGATCAGCAGCGAGGAACTGTCGGGGATCAAGGACGCAGCCTTAAAGCCGATGCGACGTTTTTCATCGGTGGCGAGCTTGCGCCGCGCCTCATAGCCCAGATTGGCGGTGCCGGAGGCGAGGATGGCGCCGCCATGGTAGCGCTGCAGGACGCCGCGTTCGCACAGGTCGTTGAGGTCCTTGCGAATGGTCTGGGGCGTGACGTTAAAGCGGTCGGCCAGCCCCTCGACGCTGACCCGCCCCTCGGACTTGGCGAGCGCGACGATGTCGCTTTGGCGCGGGCTCAGCAGGTACACGCATGGCCTCCCGTTTGCACCTCGGCCGCTTATTTCGTTTGCGTCGCTCGCGCAAGCTTAACGCATTCGTCGCGCTCGACAACCCGGCCTGCCCCGCCCCCGCTTTCGCAATTGCCGCGCTTGACGCCAGATATCGGGCCATCCATGCGCGAATACGTTTTCGATTGACATTCGTTTTGCTTCGATCATAGCGTTAACTGACGTCTCGTACAACTTTGGGAGGAGATCATCCATGAAGAGACGAGGAACGATCACGGCCGCAATGCTGGCGGTGATGTTGGCAAGCGGTAGCGCCTTGGCCGGCATGGATGAGGCACGGCGATGGGTTGACCGGGAATTCCAGCCCTCGACGCTGAACAAGGACCAGCAGCTCAAGGAAATGGAATGGTTCGTCAACGCGGCCGCCCCCTTCAAGGGGATGGAGATCAACGTGCTGTCGGAAACGATCCCGACCCACGAATACGAATCGAAAACGCTGACCAAGGCCTTCGAGGAAATCACGGGTATCAAGGTCAATCACCAGGTTCTGGGCGAAGGCGAAGTCGTGCAGGCCGTGCAAACGCAGATGCAGACCAACCGCAATCTGTACGACGGCTACATCAACGATTCGGATCTCATCGGCACGCACTCGCGCCTGCAGCTGGCGGTTAATCTGACCGACTGGATGGCCGGGGAAGGCAAGGACGTCACGCTGCCGACGCTCGACGTCGACGACTTCATCGGTAAGTCCTTCACGACTGGCCCCGACGGCAAGCTTTGGCAGCTCCCGGATCAGCAGTTCGCCAATCTCTATTGGTTCCGCTACGACTGGTTCAAACGGCCTGAGCTCAAGAAGCAGTTCAAGGACCGATACGGCTACGAGCTCGGGGTACCCGTCAATTGGTCCGCCTACGAGGACATCGCCGAGTTCTTCAGCGTGCACGTGAAGGAAATCGATGGTGTACGTATCTATGGTCACATGGACTACGGCAAGCGCGCGCCCGATCTCGGCTGGCGCATGACCGACGCCTGGCTGTCCATGGCCGGTGCGAGTTCCAAGGGCTTGCCCAATGGACGCCCGATCGACGAGTGGGGCATCCGCATGGAGGAAGGCTCCTGCAATCCCTCCGGCGCCTCCATCTCACGCGGTGGCGAGACCAATGGACCAGCGTCGGTCTATGCCATCCGCAAGTGGGACGAGTGGTTGCGCAAATATGCCCCGCCGGGTGCCGCCGACTACGACTTCTATCAATCGCTGCCGGCGCTGTCGCAGGGCAACGTCGCCCAGCAGATCTTCTGGTACACGGCCTTCACCGCCGAAATGGTCAAGCCCAAGAGTGAAGGCAACAACACGGTGAACGACAAGGGCGAAGTGCAATGGCGCATGGCCCCTTCACCGCACGGCCCCTACTGGGAGGAGGGCATGAAGCTCGGCTATCAGGACGCCGGCTCCTGGACCATCTTCAAATCAACCCCGCTGGAGCGGCGCAAGGCCGCTTGGCTCTACGCGCAATTCACGGTCTCCAAGACGGTATCGCTCAAGAAAAGCCACGTCGGCCTCACCATCATTCGTGACAGTGACATCCGGCATCAATCCTTCACGGAACGGGCAGCAAAGCTCGGCGGCCTCGTCGAGTTCTACCGCTCACCGGATCGCGTGCGTTGGACGCCAACGGGCATCAATGTGCCCGACTATCCCAAGCTCGCCCAGCTCTGGTGGCAGAACATCGGTGACGTGAACTCCGGAGCCTTCACGCCGCAGCAAGCCATGGATCGGCTGGCCAAGGAGATGGATGACGTGATGGCGCGCATGGAGGACGTGGACAAAAAAGCCAAGGTCTACGGCGGCTGCGGCCCGCGGCTCAATCCCGTCAAGGACCCGAAAGAGTGGCTCGGCAAGCCGAACGGGCCGAAGGCGAAGCTCGCCGACGAGAAACCCAAGGGCGAAACCGTCGACTACGATGAACTGGTAAAACGCTGGAAGAGCTAACCGGCGTTCGCCGCAGCGGGCGGCTATCCGCCCGGTTTTGAACGGGGCAAGCGTGCAGACGCAAAGTCTGCCGCTTCCCTCCTCGCCGTTCTCGATCGATACTGCGACCCTCGGCCAGGGACCCTACCGACCCATCGGACGCTTACGTGACGCTCGAACTCAGAAACGTGGTGAAGAGCGTCGGCGCGCAGACCCACATCCATGAGACCAACCTGCGCCTCGCCAAGGGGGGCTTTAACATCCTGCTTGGCACGACGCTGGCCGGCAAGACGACGCTGATGCAGCTGATGGCAGGCCTCGAGCAGCCCAGCGGCGGCGAGGTATGGTTCGACGGCAAGAACGTGACCGCCGTTGCCGTGCAGAAGCGCAATGTCTCGATGGTCTATCAGCAGTTCATCAATTATCCGAACCTGAGCGTGTTTGAGAACATCGCCTCCCCCCTCAGGGTTGCAGGCATGGGCCGAGCCGAGATCAAGGAGCGCGTGCATCGCATAGCCGAACTGGTCAGAATCGCGCCGATGCTGGCTCGCCGCCCTGGCGAGCTATCGGGCGGGCAACAGCAACGGACGGCGCTCGCACGCGCCCTCGTCAAGGATGCGGATCTGGTCCTCCTCGATGAGCCGCTCGCCAATCTAGACTTCAAACTCAGAGAAGAGTTGCGCGACGAACTGCCGAAGCTGTTCGTCAATCGGCACAGCGTCGTCGTCTTCGCAACGACGGACCCCATGGATGCCCTGCTGCTCGGCGGGCACACGGCGACGCTTAGGGAAGGGCGCATTACCCAGTTCGGCCCGACGGCGCAGGTCTATCACCGGCCCGCCGATCTCGTGACCGCACAAGTCTTTTCAAATCCGCCGATCAATACGGCAAGCGTCAGCAAACGCGCCGGCCACGTCGTCCTCAGCGACACGGTGCAATGGCTGGCGACGCCGGAACTGCGCGAGCTGCCGGATGGCACCTACCTGGTCGGTATTCGCCCGCATCACATCAGCCCCGTCGCGAACGGAACTGGCAGCACGCGCCTCGACGGCAAAGTGCAGATCACCGAGCTCAGCGGCTCGGAAAGCACCATCCATTTCCAGCACGGTCCCTTGCATTGGGTGTCGCAGTCGCACGGGATCCACGCCGTCGAAGTTGGCACGACCATCCAACTCTTCATCGACGTCGATCGCTGCATGTATTTCAGCGCCGAGGGCAAGCTGGTGGCATGAGGCAGTCTGGCCTACCTCGGCGAGGCGCGCCGGCGCCGCGCGGTATTTGAAGGGCCTTTGCGGCTATGGCCAAGATCAGCCTGGAAAACGTCAAGCACAGCTACCTAAAGCGCCCCCGCACCCCCGAGGACTGGGCCTTGAAAAAACTCGATCTCGAGTGGTCGGATGGCGGTGCCTACGCCCTGCTCGGACCATCGGGCTGCGGCAAGACCACGTTGCTCAACATCATTTCCGGACTCGTGCGTCCGACCGAAGGCAAGGTCCTGTTCGACGACGTCGATCTGACCGAGCGGCCGACCGACCGGCGGCACATTGCCCAGGTTTTTCAGTTTCCGGTCGTGTACGACACCATGACGGTTCGGGAGAACCTGGCGTTTCCCCTGCGCAATCGCGGCCTCAAGGCCTCCGAGATCGAGCAGAAGGTCGAAGCGATCGCGCACATGCTCGATCTCGACGAGATGCTGCCGAGGCGCGCGTCCGGGCTGACCGCGGACGGCAAGCAGAAGATTTCGCTCGGACGGGGGCTCGTGCGCTCGGATGTCAACGTTATCATGTTCGATGAGCCGCTCACCGTCATCGATCCGCACCTCAAATGGCAGCTGCGCTCCAAGTTGAAAGAGCTGCATCAGCGCACGCGGCGGACCATGATCTATGTGACGCACGATCAGACCGAGGCCCTGACGTTCGCGGAAAAGGTGGTGGTGATGCACGAAGGCCGCGTCGTGCAGGTCGGCTCGCCGGTCGAGCTGTTCGAGCGTCCACGCCATACCTTTGTCGGGCATTTCATCGGCTCGCCGGGCATGAACATTTTACCCTGTGAGGTGAGCGGCGGCGGCGTGCATTTTGCCGGCCGCCGGGTCGAGGTCGAAAATCCTCCGCGCGGGTCCCTCGCTGGCCGGCACACCGAGCTCGGGGTGCGGCCCGAGTTCGTCTTGCTGGCCGAGCAGGGCATCCCGGTCAACATCGTCAAGGTCAGCGATGCCGGCCGCTATCGCATCGTCGAAGCGCGCTGCGAGGAAAGCCGCATCAAGCTGCTGCTCGAGGAAGGCGTTTCGCTGCCGGCGAGCAACGCCGCGGTTCGCTTCGACCCCGCCCACACCCGGCTCTACGCCGACGGTCAACTATTGGAGTGAGGTGGGCCATGGACGGCAAGACGCAGAACCAGATGGGCTGGCTGTTCGTGCTGCCAGTGGTCACTCTCGTCGCCTTCAATGCCGTGATCCCGCTGATGGCCGTGGTCAACTACTCCGTGCAGGAGACCTTCGGCAACAACATGTTCTTCTTCGAGGGCGTAAAGTGGTTCGAGCAAGTGCTGCACTCCGACCGCTTCCACGCCTCGCTCGGCCGGCAGCTCTTCTTCAGCGGCATAATTCTGGCTATCGAGGTGCCGCTGGGTGTCGCCATTGCGCTCGCCATGCCGCGCCGCGGACCGTGGGTCTCGGTTTGCCTGGTGCTGATGGCGCTGCCGCTCTTGATCCCCTGGAACGTCGTCGGCGCAATGTGGAACATCTTCGCCCTGCCCGACATCGGCATGCTCGGTAGGCTGCTCAACGATCTGGGCTTCAACTACAACTACACGCAGCAGCCGATTTCGGCGTGGGCAACGCTGATCGCCATGGACGTTTGGCATTGGACGTCGCTGGTCGTCCTGCTGGCCTATGCCGGGCTGAGCGCAATCCCGGATGCCTACTACCAGGCGGCCAAAATTGATGGCGCCTCACCTTGGGCAGTCTTCCGCTACATCCAGTTGCCGAAGATGCGGCGCGTTCTAACGATCGCCGTGCTGTTGCGCTTCATGGACAGCTTCAACATCCACACCGAACCCTTCGTATTGACGGGTGGGGGACCGGGCAATGCCACGACCCTGTTGTCGATCGACCTGGTCAAGATCGCGCTCGGCCAATTTGATCTCGGTCCGGCGGCGGCAATGTCGATCATCTACTTTTTGATCATTTTGCTGCTGTCGTGGGTCTTCTACGCGGTGATGACGCGAGGCGAGGAACAGTGATGCGCAAGCTCGGCTGGCTGGTGCCGGCGCTCTATATCGTGTTTCTGCTGCTGCCGATCTACTGGCTGGTGAGCATGTCGTTCAAGACGACCAATGAAATATTGGGCGCCTTCACGCTCTGGCCAAAAAAGTTCACCTTGGAGAACTACCAGAAAATCTTCACCGACCCGACCTGGTACAACGGCTACATCAACTCGCTGATCTACGTCGTCATCAATACCGTCATCTCCGTGCTGGTGGCTTTGCCCGCGGCCTACGCCTTCTCGCGCTATCGCTTCCTGGGCGATAAGCATCTCTTCTTCTGGTTGCTGACCAACCGCATGGCGCCCGCCGCGGTTTTCGCGCTGCCGTTCTTCCAGCTTTATTCGGCGATCGGTCTGTTCGACACCCATATCGCCGTGGCCTTGGCGCACTGCCTCTTCAATATCCCGCTGGCGGTATGGATTCTTGAGGGTTTCATGTCGAGCGTGCCGCGACAGCTCGATGAAACGGCCTACCTCGACGGCTACGGCTTTTGGCGCTTCTTCCTCAAGATCTTCTTGCCTACGATCGCCGCCGGCATTGGCGTCGCGGCCTTCTTCTGCTTCATGTTTTCCTGGGTCGAGCTGCTGCTGGCCAAGACGCTTACCTCGGTTGCCGCCAAGCCGATCGCCGCGACAATGACCCGCACAGCGAGCAGCTCGGGATACGAACTGGGTTTGCTTGCCGCCGCCGGTACGCTCACGATCATTCCCGGCGCCTTCGTGATCTACTTCGTGCGCAACTACATCGCCAAGGGTTTCGCGCTCGGCCGCGTGTGAGGCGCCGCCTTTCGCAATCGCAGGAGGAGCTCCTTGCACCTGACCTGGATGGCCTGGACCTGGGAAACCGCGGCGTTCTTCTTGTGCATCGCCGGGCTGTTGATTTGCATGACCATCTGGGAGTTGCTTTCGCCCGGCGGGGCGCCGCGGCGCGGCATTCTCGCCATCCGCACGACCCGGGGCGACCGGTTGTTCATCGCACTGTTGAGCGCTGCCTATCTCCACCTGGCTTGGCTGGCGGGCTTCGGCACGCCGCTCTGGGGTGCCACGGCCGCCTCTATCGTGCTGGCCATCGCCGTTTTTCGCTGGGTCTAGCCCAACTTGCTAGCAAGGGCCCAGCGGCGGGCAGGCGGATCCCGGATCATCAGGGTGAGCATAAGTTCGCCGTCAGAGCGCCGCTTTCCTGTGACAAGAATCGCGACATGGGCACGGGGGACAACCAAACGGAAAGGCCAACGATGACCCGCATCGAACTCAACGCCATCCGCCGCAAGCTGAGGGAATTGAACCTCGAATACAGCGCCCTGCTGCGCGACAGGTTCGGTGAGGGCCGCTTTGCGCGTATGGCCAAGTTAAGGGCCGAGCGCAACGCGCTGGTGGCGCTGATCGCCGAGCACGACGGGCGAGAGGCGAGCGCCGTGCGGCGCAATGGCGCCTTCCATCCTGCCGCCGACGGCTTTCCGCTCGACGCGCAGGCTTGAGGTGTTGCGCGCCGGGCGGCTCGGGCGGAAGGCCTTAGTTGCCCTCGATCGCCTCGCGCAAGATTTCAAGCTCCAGCCATTTCTCTTCCGCCGCCCGAAGCTGCGATTGCTTGGCCACGAGCGCCGCCGAAGCCTGGCTGAAAGCCGCCGGATCCCGCGCATAAAGGCCGGCATCGCCTAGTCGGCGCTGCAAGTCGTCGATCTCGGCGCCAAGCGTGGCAATCGCCGCGGGCAGGCTCTCCAGCGCGCGCTGTTCATGGTAGCTGAGCCGGCGTTTTGCGGTTTTGGCTGGCGCCGGGCGCGCCGCCTTCTTCGCCGCAGCCGCGGGCGGCTTGGCGATCGCTTGCTTGCTCGTCAAATCGCCGCCGCGTTGCAGCATCATGTCGCTGTAGCCACCGGCGTATTCCGACCAGCGGCCGTCGCCCTCTGGGACGACCACTGCATTGACCACGCGATCGAGAAAGTCACGATCATGGCTGATGAGGACGAGCGTGCCAAGATAGTCGCCGAGCATCTCCTCCAGCACGTCGAGCGTTTCGATATCGAGATCATTGGTGGGCTCATCGAGCAGCATCAGGTTCGAGGGCCGAGATAGCGCCCGCGCCAGCATCAAGCGGCCGCGTTCGCCGCCCGAAAGGGCACGCAGCGGCGTGCGCGCCTGGTGCGCCGTAAACAGAAAATCCTTCATATAGCCAACGACGTGGCGCGAACGGCCATTGACCGTGACCGTGTCTCCGCGACCCCCGGTCAACGCCTCGCTCAACGTCCAGTCAGGATTGAGACTTTCGCGCTGCTGGTCGAGCCTTACGATCTGGAGATTGCTGCCAAGCCGAACCGAACCGCTATCGGGCGCCAGCACCCCCGTCAACAGATTGGCCAATGTGGTCTTGCCGCTGCCATTGGGCCCAACGATGCCGATGCGATCACCCCGGGCGATACGCGTCGAATAGCCGTCTACCAGGCGCCGCCCCGCGTAGCTTTTGCCGATCGCCTTTGCCTCGATGACCAGCGCGCCGGAGACGGAGGCTTCCGGGGTATCAAGGACGGCCTTGCCAACCGAACGGCGCTCCTCGCGCCGTACCTGCCGAAGGCTCTGCAGCTCGGCCAGGCGGCGCACGTTGCGCTTGCGCCGCGCCGTGACGCCGTAGCGCAACCAATCCTCCTCGCGCGCTATTTGGCGATCGAGCTTGTGCCGCTCGACGTCCTCGAGCGCAAGTTGCTCGTCGCGCCAGGCCTCGAATTGGGCAAACCCGACATCCACACACCGGGTGCTGCCACGATCGAGCCACACGGTTTGGCGGGCAAGATTGGCGAGAAAGCGCCGGTCGTGACTAACGAGGACGAGCGCGGCGCGCCCGCCAAGCAGTTGGGCTTCTAGCCATTCGATACTCGGCAGATCAAGGTGGTTGGTCGGCTCGTCGAGCAGGAGAATATCGGGCGCCGGCGCGAGCGCGCGCGCCAACGCCGCCCGGCGGAGCTCCCCGCCCGAGAGCCGGCTCAAGGCTTCCGAGCCGTCGAGCCCGAGCTGCTGCAGGAGATAGCGCGCCTGGTAGGGATCATCCGTTGGTCCGAGGCCCGACTCGGCAAACCTTAAGGTCGTGGCAAAGCCCGTTCGATCGGGCTCCTGCGGCAAATAGCGGATTGCCACGCCCGGTTGCACAAATCGCTTTCCTGCATCGGGCTCGACCAGCCCGGCTGCCACGCGCAGCAGCGTCGATTTGCCCGAGCCGTTGCGGCCAACCAGGCACACGCGATCCCCCGCCGACAGCGTCAGCTCGGCGCCTTCCAGCAGCGGCGCGCCGCCGAAGCTCAGGGCGATGTCGCTCAGCTGGAGCAAGGGAGGTGGCTGGGCCATCGGCGACAATCTAGCAGCTGCAACGGGCGCTCGCGACCCAGTGTCGGCCGGCCACTTGATCCTGCCGCGGCCCCCAATGCCGCAGCTGCCGACAGGTGGCGGTGAGCCAGCTGCGGTTCCGCCGGCCTCGGGGCGCGCGCGCGCGCACGCCCGCTCGTAGCCCAAACCTTGTTAGCCCAAACCCGGTAAGTTAACCCAAAGCCTTTAAGCCGAGCCTTTAAGCCAAGCCTTTAAGCCAAGTAGGGCCACGACGCCATGGCAGGCCGACGACGATAGCGGCGCGGCGAGTGCGGCGGGGCGCGCAAGCCACCGTCGCGACTGGCCATCCAAAGCGGTGGTGACTGCAGGCGGCAATATCGATCCGGGGCATTTCTCCCGACACGAGCTCGGCGACCGTCCTGGCGGTCTTGGCCGCCGCGGCCATGCCGATATGGCCGTGGCATGGACGACGTCCTTGCTCTTGCGTGCGGCACCCAGCACCACCTCGGCCCCCTCGCGCAGCAAAAGCTGGCCGTCGTTATCCCGACGATGCCGGCGCCGATCACGGCAATCCTAGTTCTCGCCGCCACAGCCGCCATTTAGCCCCCTCGAGTCGGTCCCACGCCGCCGCCGATTTTGCGCATTGCCGCAGACACGATAAGGTCGCGCCAACATCCCCGCGCTTCTTTCGGAAGTGCCGTCGACCTGAGCAGCCAGCCGTGCGCACCACCTCGCTTGCCCCAGACGATTGCCTGGCTGACGCTGCCGCCATTGTCCGTGGTGCCCCCAGGGCGCCATGGATGGCACCGAGGGCGCGGGCGCGGGCCTGAATTTCTTGTGGCATGATAACCTTCGCGGGAGCTGGCTGATGCGCAATGATTTGGGCGGACCGCGGCTCGCTCATGGTGGCAAGGCCGTCTACGGCGCGCGCCTCGGCATCCTAATGCTCGAGGCGCGCTTTCCGCGCATTCCGGGCGACATGGGCCACGCCGGCAGCTGGCCGTTTCCGGTACTCTACAAGGTGGTGAAGGGGGCCTCGCCGCAGCGCGTCGTCGCCGAACAGGCAACGGGGCTGCTGCCCAGCTTCGTCGCGGCGGCCAAGGAGTTGGTGGCGCTCGGTGCCGACGGCATCACCACCAATTGTGGCTTCCTCTCGCTTTATCAAAAGGAGCTGGCAGCCGCCGTGGCCGTGCCGGTGGCAACCTCGAGCCTGATGCAGGTGCCGATGATCGAGAGCACCTTGCCGGCCGGCAAGCGGGTCGGCGTCATCACGGTCAGTGCCGCCAATCTGACGCGCGACCACCTGCTGGCTATCGGGCTAGACCCTGCCTTGCCCGTGGTCGGCACCGACGCCGGCCGTGAATTGTCGCGCGTGCTGATCGGCAACGAAGAAACGCTCGATGTGGCCGCGGCCGAGCAGGATATCCTCGAGGCCGGTGATGCGCTCGTGCGCCAAGATGACCGGGTGGGTGCCGTTCTGCTCGAGTGTACCAATATGGTGCCCTACGCGCGCGCCCTGCGCGACCGGTTGGGTCTGCCTGTCTACGACATCTACAGCTTCATGCTCTGGTTCCACGCCGGATTGGCGCCGCGCGATTTCGGACATCCGGGCTCGGCCGCGCGCCCCTGGCGCGACTAGCCAGGGGGCCAAGGGCCCGCCGGCTCAGTCATGCCTGCTCGAGGCCGGCGGGCCAACCTCGCCGGCCTCGAGCCAGTCGACCAAGGCTGCGGCCGCCGCCGTCAGGGCGCCGGTGTTCTCGATGATGAGGTCGGCATCGTTCGGCTTGAAGTCGGAGGCGCGCGCCAGCCGCGAGGCGAGCTCGGCGCCCTGCTCGCGGCGGCGCTGCGCCAGCCGGTTGGCCCTGAGCTCGGCGGGGGCATCGATCAGCACAACCGCGACGTTGCGATAGCGGGCACGCGCGCGGGCGACGATCGTGCGCGAGGCATTGAACACGACGCATTCACCACGCCGTACCGCCTCGTCGATCTCGATGGGAATGGCGTATTGCAAACCGTGCGCTTGCCAGCTCAGCGCAAAGCGGCCTTGTCTGCGGCGGAGCGCAAATTCGCTGGCGCTGACGCAGTCATGGTCCTCCGCGCCGCCGGGCTCTCGGGTTACGAGGCGCCTGACAAAGGCGAATTGCTTGCGGTCGGCCAAACGGCATCGGGCTTCGCGCAGAACGGCATCCTTGCCGGCGCCGCTCGGCCCCACGAGCAGGACGACCCGGCCCGGCGCCAGATCCGAAACCGTGCCGTCCTCAAATGACCCGTCGCCCGCCACGATAGACCTCACGTACCACGGGAAGCTCACCCACGATACGAATGCGCGCCAGATCCGCGCGCAGTCCCGCCGCGATCTGTCCGCGATCGCTGAGCCCGGCGGCCCGCGCCGGGTGAAGGGTAACCGTGCGCAGGGCGGCCGGCAAACCATAGCCCTCAATGCGACGAGCCAGGTCGAATGCCGCCATCAGTAGGCTCGCCGGCACGTAGTCGGACGATAGAATATCGAGCACGCCGTCCCGCGCCAGCGCCTCGGCGGCCACGTTGCCGGAGTGGGAGCCACCCCTTACCACATTGGGTGCGCCCATCAGCACCGCAATACCGGCGCGATGGCAAGCCGCGGCGGCTTCGGCCGTGGTCGGGAATTCAGCAATCGCCACGCCTTCGGCGACCGCCTCCTCAACATGGGCGAGCGTTGCATCGTCATGGCTTGCCGTGACGATCCGGTGCGCCTTGGCAAGGGCGACGAGCGCGGCGCGGTGGCGCGCGTAGTTGGCGACAAACTGAGCGCGCCGGGTGTGCATGAAGCGCTCCAGTTCGCTGGCGGGCAGACCCGACTTGCCGCCATAGTAGGTTTTCCAGGCGCCGAGATCGCAGAACTGGCGAGCGCCCGGCGTGTGATCCATCAAGGAAATGAGCTTGGCGTCATAGCCTTTCAGCAACCAGCCGGTCTGCTCGACCACATCCTCGGCGCAGATCTCGCAGCGCACGTGCAAACGATGCTCGGCGCGCAAGAGATTCTGGGCTCGGGCCGCCTCGATGGCGCCCAGGATCGCCTTCAGTTCCGCCGCCACGGAGCCATAGGCGAGATCACTCCCGACGCGCACGCAATCGAAAACGGTGGTAATGGCGGATGCCGCAACTTGCGCATCGTAGGCGACGACGGCCGCCAGCGGCGGCCACGCCACCTTGGGCCGCGGCTGCAGATGGTTTTCCAAGTGATCGGTATGCAGGTCGATTAGGCCCGGGACCAGGAAGTCGCCGACGCAGTCGAGGCCGCGCTCGGGGGGCCGGCCTTCGCCCACCTCGACGATACGCTCGCCGCTGACGGCGATCCAGCCGGTCGTCACCGCGGCCGGGAGCACGATGCTGGCATTCTCGAAGATCTGCGTCCTATCCACGGCTCGGCTCTCAGGCTCGAAAACGGCTGATATCGATCGAACGATCGGCGACTTGCCGCTTGACGTCCTCGTCATGAAAGATGCCGATCAGCGCCGTGCCGGCACGCTTGCGATGGCGTATGAACTCAATCACCGCGGCACGATTGGTTTGGTCGAGCGAGGCCGTCGGCTCGTCGAGCAGCAGCACCGGATGCGTCGCCACGAAGCCGCGCGCGATGTTGATGCGCTGTTGCTCGCCGCCGGAGAAGGTGGCCGGAGGCAGCTGCCAAAGTCGCTCCGGAATGGCGAGCCGCGCCAGCAGATCGGCGGCCCGCGCCCGGGCGGTCGCCGCTTCAAGTCCATTGTCGCGCGCGGAGTGTGTGACGACGTCGAGCGCACCGACACGGGGAATGGTGCGCAAGAATTGGCTCACGTAGCCAAGCACGGATTGGCGCAGGCGCAATACGTCGCGCGGCGAGGCGCGGGCAACATCGGTCCATTGCTGCCCCTCCCGTACCAGGATGCTGCCGGCATCGATGCGGTAATTGCCGAAAATCATCTTGAGTAGGCACGACTTGCCGACGCCGGAAGGACCGTCGAGAACAACGCACTCGCCCGCGTGCACTTCGAACGAAACCCCGCGCAGCACCGGCAGCGCGGCGCCGCCACGCAGGTGCATGACGAAAGTTTTGGCCACTCCCGTTACCTGGACCATGGTGGTATCGGTCGCGACCATTGCTCACCCGCGCAAATCGGCAGAGACCAGAAGCTGCGTGTAGGGCTCGCGTGGATCGTCGAGCACCTGATCGGTGAGACCGGTTTCGATCACGCGGCCATGCCGCATCACGAGCAACCGATGCGAAAGCAGCCGCGCCACGGCCAAGTCATGGGTGACGATGACGACCGCGAGTGCGTGGTCTGCCACCAGGCCGCGCATGAGGTCGAGCAGTCGCGCCTGCACCGAGACGTCGAGCCCGCCGGTCGGCTCGTCCATAAACACCAGGCGCGGCGCCGTCACCATGTTCTTGGCAATCTGCAGGCGCTGCCGCATGCCGCCGGAAAAAGTCGTGGGCAGATCGTCGATGCGTTCGCCGTCGATCTCGACCCGGGTCAGCCAATCGAGCGCCTCGCCTCGGATCCTCCCATAGTTGCGCCAGCCCACCGCCATCAGGCGTTCGCCGACGTTGCCGCCGGCCGAGACGCCCATGCGCAAGCCCAGACGGGCGTCCTGGTGTACAAAGCCCCAGTCGGTGCGCAGCAGGAAGCGCCGTTCGGCTTCGGCGAGCGCAAACAGATCGCGCACGACCCCATCGCGCATGCGGTAACGGATCCGCCCCCGCGTCGGGCGCAACTGGGTAGCGAGCAACGCCAGCAGGGTGGATTTGCCCGATCCCGATTCGCCAACGACGGCCAGCACCTCGCCGGCGTGGAGCTCGAGCGAGACGTCCATACAGCCGATGCGAGCGCCGTAAAGCTTGGTCAGACCCGCCGCGGTCAGCAGCGCGCCTTCACCGCCGCTCATGGCGCGCCTCCCGCCGCGGCTGCCTGCGCTCTGCGTCCCTCGCAATAGTCCGTGTCCGAACACACGAACATGCGCCCGCCCGCATCGTCAATGATCACCTCATCAAGATAGCTATCCCGCGCGCCGCATAGGGCACACGGTTTCTCGAAGCGCGTGCGCGCGAAGGGATGATCATCGAAATCCAGACTTACGACGCGGGTGTAGGGTGGCAGGGCATAGATGCGCTGCTCGCGCCCGGCGCCGAATAGTTGCAGCGCCGGCGACATGTGCATCTTGGGGTTGTCGAACTTCGGCGTCGGCGAGGGGTCCATCAAGTAGCGGTCTTCGACCATGACGGGATAGGCATAGGCGGTGGCGATATGACCGTGCCGAGCGATATCCTCGTACAGCTTGACGTGCATCAGGCCGTAGTCTTCGAGCGCATGCATCTGCCGGGTCTCGCTCTCGCGCGGCTCGAGAAAACGCAGCGGTTCGGGTATGGGCACCTGATAGACGACAATTTGGCCCTCAGCGAGCGGCGCCTCGGGAAGGCGATGGCGCGTCTGAATAATGCTCGCCGCGCCGGTGTCGGTGGTGGTGCGCACCCCGGCGGTGCGGGCAAAGAACTGGCGGATGGACACGGCGTTGGTGGTATCGTCGGCACCTTGGTCGATGACCTTGAGGACGTCGTGCGGTCCGAGGATCGAGGCGGTCACCTGCACGCCGCCGGTGCCCCAGCCGTAGGGCATCGGCATCTCGCGGCTGGGGAAGGGTACCTGGTAGCCTGGAATGGCGACCGCCTTGAGGATGGCGCGCCGGATTGAACGTTTGCTTTGCTCGTCGAGGTAGGCAAAGTTGTAGGAGATGCCGCCGGTCACTGCGCCGCCCCGTCGCTGGCGCTGGCAGGCGCGGCTTGGCGGTCACCGCCGCGGGCGGCGAGCCACTCCGCGCGCAGCTGCCGCAGCAGCGCCAGCTCAGCCTGGAAATCGACGTAGTGGGGGAGCTTCAGGTGCTCGACGAAGCCCGTCGCCTGCACGTTGTCGCAGTGCGCCAGCACAAATTCGGGATCTTGCGCCGGTGCCGTGCGCTCTTGCCCCAACTCTTCGCTGCGCAGGGCGCGATCGAGCAGCGCCATCGCCATCGCCTTGCGCTCGGCATGGCCGAAGGCCAGGCCATAGCCGCGCGTGAACTGCGGCGGCTGCGTCGCCGAGCCCTGGAACTGGTTCACCATCTCACATTCGGTCAGCGTGATTTGCCCGAGGGGAACCGCGAAGCCGAGCTCCTCGGGCACAAATTCAACCTCGACCTCGCCCATGCGGATTTCGGCGGCAAACGGGTGAGTGCGGCCGTAGCCGCGCTGGGTTGAATAGGCGAGGCCAAGCAGAAAGCCCTCATCGGCGCGCGCGAGCGCCTGCAAGCGCAGGTCCCGGCCCGCGGGAAATGCGAGAGGAGTGCGGGTGAGATCGCCGACCCCGTCGCCGTCGGCGCCGGCGTTGGCCTCGATGAGCCCCTCGCGATCGAGCAGCTGCGTCACCTGCGGCACCGGTTCGCCGGCCGGCGCGGCCGGCCGGCGCTGGGCTGCTGGCGCGGCTGCCGGCGGGGAAGGATCGAGCAGGCGATGCGTGTAGTCGAACGTGGGTCCGAGCAGCTGGCCGCCCGGCAAATCCTTGTAGGTTGCCGAAATGCGCCGACGCAGGCGCATGGCACCGGTATCGACCGGCGCCGCATAGCCCAAGCGGGGCAGCGTGGCACGGTAGGCGCGCAGCAAAAAAATGGCTTCAATCAGGTCGCCGCGCGCCTGCTTGATGGCTTGAGCCGCCAAATCGCCGTCATAAAGCGATCCCTCACACATCACGCGGTTGACGGCGAGGGCGAGCTGCTCACGAATCTGGTCGGCGGAAATCTCGGGCAGGCTTGGGTCGCCGCGCCGCTCGCGCGCCAAAAGCTCGTGCGCTGCGGTAATGGCCGCCTCGCCACCTTTGACGGCGACATACATCAGGCCGCCTCCGCGACGCGCAGGCTGCGTGGCAAGGCCGCGATGCTGCGGTAGGTGGTCAGAAAGATATCGACCCCGCGGGGAAATTGGGCGCGGTTGGCGCCGAGTTCGGCCACGAAGGCGGCAGGCAGCGGCGCGGCCCAGAGCCGCGCCAGCCGGCGCAGGCCCGGCCCTTCGAGCCGCCAGCCCCGCGCCTCCAAACGCTCGACCTGTACCAGCAGGGTGGTGGAGCGGTCCGGATAGTCGCTCGTTCCCTGCGCAAAGCTTGCAAGCGCGGGTAGGCGGGCCGAATCCGCAACGAGGCCAAACAGGGCCTGCGCCGGCGACGGGACCAGCCGGGCGCCGGTGTGAAAGCGCAAGAAGCTGGCAACGTCTGGATTTTGCGCAAGCGGACCGTCAAGCCACACCGGCGTCTCGAAGTCGCAAAGCGTCAAGGCGAGTGCCGCCGCCGGTGCCAAGAGCGGCATGGGCGGGGTTGGGCAACCCTCGCAGGCAACGATCGTGCCTGGAGCCGCCATCGCCCGCAGGGCCAGGCGAAACACCGCCTGGGATTGGCGCACGGGATCGTCGAAGGCCGGCTGCAGCATGGCTCAGCCCTCGCCGCGCACCAGGGTGAAGAAGTCGACCTTGGTGGTGGCCACGTCGGCACGGACGCCTGCATCCTCGGCGGCAACGCGGGCCATGACGGGACCCATCAGGCTGGCCTCCAGCCTGACGCGGATCGCCGGGTCCTGCGCCAGCGCATCCAGCATCGCTGCCAGGCGGGCGCGGCGATGCGAGCGACCCAGCAGGTAGGACACACCCGTGCGCCCGTTCGCAAGCCGCACCGCCGCCCGCGTCACGGTCACCTCACCCAGGTTGAAAGGCGCGCCGGCGCCACCGATACGGCCCCGCACCATCACCAGCCCGGTCTCGGGCGCGCGCAGATCCTGGGCGGAGGGCAACTCACCAAGACGCGCGAGCGCGTCGGCGAGCTCCGCCTCGGTTGCCCGCGCACACACCCCCATCAGTGCCTGACGCCGTGCAATATCAGCGCCGACACGGTCGCTGCCGTTCCCCTGCGCCCTCGCCATCAGCGGCTCATAGCGCTGCTGCTTAAAAGTTTTGTGACGGCTGCGCGGGGGGCCGCTCGGCCGGGCCGCCCTGTTACACGGCTGTCATCAAGCCGTGGCTTGCTTTGTCATGGAGCGGCGCTAGGTCGACGCGAGCGAACAAGGGGGCGGCACGGGTGTCCAGCGCAGCCATCGAGGTCATTGGGGTCGCAAAGTCATTTCGGCCGGGAACGCCGGTGCTGCGAGATGTCGGCTTCAGCATCGAGCGCGGCGAAATGGTCGCCCTGATTGGGGCCTCGGGCTCGGGCAAATCCACCCTCATTCGAGCCATTGCCGGTCTCGTCAGCATCGACCGGCCGGCCGCCCGCTCCGGGGCGGCCGTCGGCAAAATCCGCGTCTTGGGCGAGCCGATCCAGGAGGACGGCCGCATCTGCGCCTCGGCGGCGCGATTGCGCGCGCGGGTCGCCATCATCTTCCAACAGTTCAACCTGGTGCCGCGGCTTTCGGTGTTGACCAACGTCTGTCTCGGGCTGCTCGGCCAGATTCCGGTTTGGCGCGGCACGTTCGCCCGCTTCAATAGCCGCGAAAAGCGGCGGGCGATGCAGGCGCTGGCGCGCGTGGCCATCGCCGAGCACGCATTAAAGCGCGGCTCGGAACTCTCCGGTGGTCAACAGCAGCGCGCCGCCATCGCCCGGACGCTGGTGCAGGGAGCGACCGTCCTGATTGCCGATGAGCCCATCGCCTCGCTCGATCCGCGCGCCGCTCGCCGCGTCATGGACATCCTCGCGGCGCTCAATCAGGAAGACAAGATCACCGTACTGGTGTCGCTGCACCAGGTCGAATACGCGCTTTCCTATTGCCGGCGCACGATCGCGCTGCGCGACGGGCGCATCGTCTATGACGGGCCGTCGAACGCCCTGACGCCAGCCTTTCTCAGCGAACTTTACGGCGCCGAGAGCGAGGAGCTGTTCTTGCCCGCGCGGGCGGCCCAAGTGGGGCATGCGCCTGGCCTCGACGCCGGCGAAAGCGGCTGGCGGGGCGCGGCCGCGGCCGCGCCGGCGTGACGGCGGCCCACCCTCTTCCGGACCAATGGTTCGGCGGGAACTTAAGTGAGAAGAGTGATGAGGACAGGCAAGGAGTGACGACATGCTTCGCTCACTGATGGCGGCATCGATGGCGCTAATGCTGGCGGCCGCGCCGGCTGCTGCGGCCGAGGAAGTGAACTTCGGCATCATCTCGACGGAGACGACGACCAATCTGAAAACCATCTGGGAGCCGTTTCTGGCCGACATGGCCAAGAAGACGGGGCTCAGCATCAAGGCCTTTTATGCATCCGACTACGCCGGTGTGATCGAGGCCATGCGCTTCAACAAGGTGCAGGTGGCCTGGTTCGGCAATAAATCGGCCATGGAGGCGGTCGATCGTGCCAGCGGCGAAATCTTCGCGCAAACCGTCGACAAGGATGGCAACCCCGGTTACTGGTCGCACATCATCGTACACAAGGATAGCCCCTACCAGACGCTCGACGACGTCATGAAGTGCGACGGCACGCTTGACTTTGGCATCGGCGATCCGAACTCGACGTCGGGGTTCCTGGTCCCCACCACCTTCATTTTCTCGGCCCGCAACATCGACGCCAAGAAGTGCTTCAAGACGGTGCGCAACGCCAATCATGAAGCCAATGCCCTGGCGGTTGCCAACAAGCTGGTGCAGGCCGCCACGAACAACAACGAAAACCTGCAGCGCCTGGCCAAGACGGCACCCGACAAGGCCAAGGACATCCGGGTGATTTGGACCTCGCCGCTCATTCCGTCGGACCCGCTGGTGTGGCGCAAGGATCTCGACCAGGCGCTCAAGAAAAAGATCGCCGACTTCATCTTCAGCTATGGCACCAGCGACGAGACCGAAAAGAAGGTTCTGGCCGGCCTGCAATGGGCGCCCTTCAAAAAGTCCGACAACAATCAGCTGCTGCCGATCCGGCAGATGGAGGTCAACAAGGCACTGGCAAAGATCAAGGCCGACACTAGCATGGCGGAAACCGACAAGAAGGCCCAGCTCGCCGAGTTGCAAAAGGAGTTCGACGAGCTCGGCAAACGGATCGCCGCCGCAAAGTGATCGTTGGCCAACGTCTTGAGCTGACGGTGCGGGGCCGCTCGGACCCGCACCCTTGTTTGTGCTTGCGAAAGGAGTTGGCATGCGCCTGAGCGCCGAGGCGCCGGAGCACGCGGCCGAGCTCAAAACCATCCCCATCCCGCGAGCTCCCTTGCTCGAACGGGCCCGGGGCTGGGCCATTTGGCTTGCCATTGCCGCCCTGCTGGCGTGGAGCTGGACGCCGGTCGAGATGTACAAGATCGGCGGCCTCATCACCGACTGGCGCAACATGGCCGAGTTCGCCTCCGGCTTTATGCGCCCGAGCCTGCGCGATTGGCCCACCTATGCCCAGCAGATGCTGGAAACGGTGCAGATGGCGCTGTGGGGCACGGCGCTGGCGGTGCTGTTTGGCGCGCCATTGGCGATCTTGAGCGCCGCCAATGTGTGCCCGCAATGGATCGTACAGCCGGTGCGCCGGCTGATGGACGCCTGTCGAGCCATCAACGAGATCGTGTTCGCCTTGCTGTTTGTCGTCGCCGTGGGCCTTGGCCCGCTTGCCGGTATTCTCGCCTTGGCCATCCACAATATTGGCATCGTCGCCAAGCTGTTCTCGGAGGCGGTGGAATCGATCGATCCGCGCCCCGTTGAGGGCATCCGCGCCACCGGAGCCAGCCGCCTGCAGGAGGTCATCTTCGGCATCGTGCCGCAAGTCATGCCCTTGTGGAGCTCCTTTACACTTTATCGGTTCGAAACCAACGTGCGCTCCGCCACCGTGCTGGGCATCGTCGGTGCCGGTGGAATTGGCCAGTCGCTCTATGAAAATATTCGCGCCTTTCAATACGCGGAGACGGCAACCATCGTCATGATCGTCGTCCTGACGGTGATGCTGATCGACCTCATGAGCGCGCGCATTCGCAAGGTCCTGGTGTGAAGCGCGAAATTGGGCGCATCAACCCCATGGCGTCAGCATAAGCCGGCGGACGCATGCGTCCCGTCGCCTGCGCTTTGGCGCTTGCTCGGCAACAAAAAGGTTGCGCGCCCAACACCGCTCAAGACCGCCCAAAGCCGCTCACGGCCAGCGGGCAGAACGCAGCGGGGCATGCGCGCCAAAGGCCCCGCGGGCAACATCCGGTGTGGTCGCGGCGCGCGCCGCGCAAGCGGTCGCGATCAGCCGCCACTTGGGAGCCGCCAGCTCCCGTCCGGGCTGGGTCAGGCGCCGACGGCGTCGCTCACGCACTTTTTGACGTGACTGTTCTTGGCGGCACCGCTCAGCTTTTTGTCGGATGCCGATTTGCTGCAGCTCGTGGTGGCATCCTTCTCGCATTTGCTCATGAAAGACTTGAGGGCGGCGCCCGCAAGTTTCTTCTGCTCGGCCTGGGCCTTGCAGGTCGGTGCCGGCGCCTGGGCGGCGGCCATCGTCGTGGCCACAACTACCAGGGCAAGAACTGCGAGATATCTCATGGCAAGCCTCATAGCACACGGGATCACGGCCGCCAGCCTAGGCAGGCTCAGATGAACCACAGATGACTGAGCATTTTTGCCAGGGCCGGTCAGCAGCGACCTCATTGGCTCAAGCTAACGGCGGCAACCGCCTTGGCGCAAGCCGCGAGCTTGAACGTTGGCAGCACCCGCGGTCGACCGAGCCAGCAACCGCGCCCAGCGGTTGGCTGCAATGTCCAGCGGTTGGCTGCAATGGAACAAGATCCTCCCGGAACCTGGTCGAGCTAGACCGCGTAGAACTGACGATACCAGGCAACAAAGTGCGCGATACCCTCATGCAGGGGTGTACGCGGAGCAAAATTCACGGCGGCGGCGAGGCGCGAAACGTCGGCGTAGGTGGTCGGCACGTCTCCAGGCTGCATGGGCAGCAGGCGAAGCTCGGCCTTGCGGCCGAGGGCGGCCTCGATCATGGCAATGAAGCGTTGCAAGCTAACGGGCGAGTGGTTGCCGACATTGTAGAGGCGATGCGGCACGGCGGCGCCCGCGCCCACGTCGGCCGCAGCGCCAGGCCCCGGCGCCAGCGGTACAAGCCGCGCTATAGCTTCGACGACATCGTCGATATAGGTGAAGTCACGCTGCATGTGGCCGTGGTTGAAGACGTCGATGGGGCGGCCCTCCAGTATAGCCTTGGTAAAGGCGAAATAGGCCATGTCCGGACGCCCCCAGGGACCATACACCGTGAAAAAGCGCAAGCCGGAGGCGGGAATGCCGAACAGCTCGGCGTAGGTCTGCGCCATCAGCTCGTTGGCCCGCTTGGTCACGGCATAAAGCGAGCGGGGATTGTCGACCCGATCGGTCTCGCAAAACGGCACCTTGCTGTTGGCGCCATAAACCGAACTCGAGGAGGCATAGATCAGGTGTCGGACGGGTCGCGCGCGGCAAGCTTCCAATATGGCGAGAAAGCCGTCGATGTTGGCACGCAGGTAGGCCGACGGATCCTGCAGGGAAAAGCGCACGCCGGCCTGGGCGGCCAGGTGCACCACATAGTGAGGTCGAAAGGCCTCCAGCAGCGCCAGCACGCGGGCCTTGTCGGCCACATCACAGCGCTCAAAGGCAAAGCCCTCAAGGCCTTCGAGCCCGGCGCGGCGGGCCGCTTTCAGCTCCACATCGTAGTAGGCGTTGAGGTCGTCCACGCCGAGCACGCGCGCACCGGCCGCGAGCAGCCGGCGGCAGGTGTGAAAGCCGATGAAGCCGGCCGCCCCGGTCACGAGGATTTGCTTTCCCTCGATATCGGCCGGCGAATTCTCGCTCATGTCGACGCTCCAGCACCAATCGTCCAGTTTGCTCGCCGGCGGCCAACCCTGCCTGGTTGGCCCGCCGCCCGCTCCGGGCCCGCTCCGGCCTTTGCCCGCCGCCGCAAGCTCAGCCCAAGCCGCTATTGCTGTGTCTCAAAGGGCGGCGGGCGGCGCCGAAGCGATCGTGCCCAACGCTGGTGCGCGGGCGAGCACGACGCGAATGGCATTGAGACCCGTCGACGTCAAGGTCCAGCTGGCGTCGCCGCCATGCTGGCGGGCAATTTGCCGGACCAAGGTCAGGCCCAATCCGGTGCCCATGGTGCCGCTGCCGCCGCAGGCGCGATAAAAAGGCGAAAAGATCCGCTCGCGGTCGTGGGGCGCGATGCCCGGGCCGTGATCTGAGACCAGCACCATCGCCTCGGCATCGGCGTGCCCCACCTCTACCGCAATCGGCGCCACCCCGTGCCGCTGGGCATTGTCGAGCAGGTTGCGCAGCATGCGCTGCAAGAGCGCGCGATCGCCGCGCACCAGCACGGACTGGCCGACAACGGAACAATGCTCGTAGCGCGCGGCCTCCTCGGCGGCAACGGCGAGCAGATCGACGTCCTCGCCCCTGTCCACCGCCTGCGCGGCATCGAGGCGACTGGAAAGCAAGATCTCGTCGATCAGGGTGTCGAGTTCGGCGATATCCTTCTCCAGGTTCGCCTTGCGCCTGGCGTCCGGGGCACCCTCGAAGAGCTCGATGCCGAGCCTGATGCGCGCCAACGGCGTGCGCAATTCGTGCGAGGTATTGGCAAGCAGCATCTTGTGCGCCCCGACCAGCTCCTCGATCCGCGCCGCGGCTCGGTTGAAGCTCTCGGCCAGGCGCGCCACCTCGTCCTTTCCCTCGACCTTGACGCGCGCGCCAAGGTCGCCCGCCCCCAGCGAATCCACGCCCGCCTGCAGACGTTCGAGCCGGCGCGTCAACCGGCGCACAAGCGGGTAGGCGCAGATCGCAACCAGGACGGCAATGGCAGCGAGAAAGCCGACGATGCCCAACACGGGACGGCGCTGGCGCGGCGGTGGGCGGGCGACCACCCAGCGGCCGTCGGGCGTGCGAATGGCCCAGGCCGGCCCGTTGCGGCCATAGACCCAGCCACCGCTTTGCCGGGCTCCCGGACGCGGCACGGCATTGCCCGCCGCAGCCAGGGCCCGACGCTCCTCGTCGAACAGGCCGACGTCGACGCCGAGACGCGCGTGCAGTTGATCGATCGCCTGCTGCTGCACCGGCGCCGGCGCGCCCGCCGGGGCCAAATGCGCCGCGACCAATACGCCCGCCATTTCGAAGGCTTGATCGCTGGGGGTCTCGTTGGGCGCAAAACGCCACAGCGCACCGGCCATGACCACGACCGCGAGCAGGCTGGCGATGATGGTCAAGTAGAACTGGTGGTAGAGCCGCCGCATGCCGGGCTTAATCCTGCTGCTTGGCGAAGACGTAGCCGGCGCCACGCACGGTAATGATGCGCCGCGGCCGCTTTACCTCATCCTCGATGGCGGCGCGGATGCGCGAAATATGTACATCGATGGAACGGTCGAACGCCTCCAGCGGCTCCATTTTCACGATGTCCATTAAAGCTTCGCGCGTCATCACGCGCCCGGCATGTTCGGCAAGCGCCAACAACAGCGCAAATTGGTGACTGGTGATCAGCTTGACGCTGCCATCGAGACGCACCTCGCGCGCGCCCCGATCGATCTCCAGCCGGCCGAAGCGGAGCACGTCGGGTCTGTCACCGGCCTTGCTCCGCCGCAGGATGGCGCGCAGGCGCGCCAACAGCTCGCGCGGCTCGAAAGGCTTTGGCAAATAGTCGTCGGCGCCGATTTCAAGGCCGATCACCCGGTCCATGGCGTCGCCGCGGGCGGTCAGCATCAGAATGGGAATGGCCCCCTGTGCCCGGATCTTACGGCAAACGTCGAGCCCATCCATGTCGGGCAGCATCAAATCCAGGATGATGGCATCGAAGCCGTCGCGCGCCGCAAGGGCCAAACCGCGCGCGGCGTCGGCGGCGCGTTCGACGCGAAAGCCTGCCCCGCCGAGGTAGTCCTGCACCATCTCGGCGAGGCGGGTGTCGTCTTCAATCAGGAGTAGGCGGTTGCTCACCGAAATATTCTAACCGCGACGCCAACCGTGCCAAAAGCCCCGACGCTCCCTAAACTCCGCCAGGCGCTCATCGAGCCGGCGGCGCTGCTCCGGTGTCAATACCTCGGCGGCATCCCCCAGGGCTTGCGTGAAGCGCTTGCTGGCGGCGTCCGCCAAGGCCAGCTGTTCGGCCCTGAGCGCCTCCATGCCGGCACGATCGATGCCGGGCTGGATCAAGAGGGTGCGCCCGCGCTGGCGGGCCGCCAAGGCCTTTTCACGCATCGGCAACAGGTCCTGCACCAGGCCCTTGACGATGCCGCGCAGCTTCTCCTGCTGCTCGTTGCTGGCATCGATTTCAATGGCGAGGTGCCTGACCGCACGGTCGGCGCGATCCTCGGCGCGGGCTGGGTCGAACGATGCACCCATGAGGCTCGAGCCGTGCCAATAGTGCTGCGAGACGGCGCGCGAGGCCGCAGCGCCGGTAAGCGCCGCCGTCAGGGTCAGCGTTGCCAGCCAGAGCCAGCGCCTGGCGCGGCGGCGCGGCGGTGTTGACGGCGTCGAGCCGGGCGGAAGTGGGGGGGATTGGTCGCTCATGCGTGGCTCCTTAAAAAAAGCGCTGGGCTGATTGCCCGAACGCAGATCTGGGAGGGCTCGATTGCTGGCGCTTCTCGCCCAGGTAAAGTTTTGTGAAGTTGCGCCGGGGGTGTCACCCCCGGCGGCGCTGCCGGCGCCGGCTTGCGGTTGGGCTGGTGGCCAACTGAAGTGCCCCGAGCAAGCGAGCATCCCGTCTTTCGCCTTTTCGCGCGGGGGATGCTAGGTTCGCCCATCGTTTGGCGCCGATCATGGCGCCGTGCATGCAGGTCGAGACGCGCGCAAAGGTGAAATGGCGTTGCGGGCTCCTGTCGGCCCAAGCGCGCGGCACGCTTGCAGCCGCCGCGGCGGCGGCCACCTCGCGTTTAAGGCGGTCGCGGGCGGTGTGAACCGCTTGCCAAGGCCCGTCGTCGCTAGCAGAGGGAGAAGTCGAGATGCGTTCCAGAATCGTGCGAGCCGGGTCGCGGCCGACCAAGCAAGCGGCCGCGGCCAGCTTTACCGGCATCGTCTGGCAAGATGAAGTGTTCGCCCCCGAGCCGCCCTCCCGCGTCCGCGCCTCGCGGGTGACATTCACCCCCGGCGCGCGCACCAACTGGCACTCGCACGCCGTGGGCCAAATCCTTTATGTGCTGGCCGGGGTCGGACGCTATCAGATCCAGGGTGAGGACGTGCAGGTGCTGCTGCCCGGCGACACGGTGGTCATTCCACCGCAGGCGCGCCACTGGCACGGCGGCGCGCCCGACCACATGATGACCCATCTGGCCATCTCCGAGACCAGCGCAACGGGCGAGGCCACGAGCTGGCTCGAACCGGTGAGCGACGCCGACTATCTCAAGGCGCCGGCCAAGCCGGCGTGAGCCCGCATCCGGCCACCGGTGCCAGGCTTTGCCGGCCTGAACGGGCGCCGCGGCGCCAGGCCCCGGCCGCCCCGATGGGGCGCGCGCCGCAAATGCATCATTGGCGCCACTGGCCGCCGCCGTCCATGTCGATGACGGTGCCCGACAAATACTGCACCTGAGGCGCGGCGAGCATGGTGGCGAGCGCGGCGACTTCCTCGGCGGTCTTGATGCGTCCGAACGGTAGCTTGTCGGCACCGAGCGCCTCCTGCCAGCGGCTTTCGTCGCCGAAACGCGCTTGGGCGCGCTGCCGGGACAGCTGCACGATGCGATCGGTCATGGTGGCCGCGGGATTGATGCCAAACACGCGCACGTTGTAGCCGGGCGTCTCCGCGCCGAGCGCGTTGGTAAAGGCGATCAGACCGCCGTTGCCCGCGGCACCGCAGATGTAGTCGGGGCGCACGGCGCGGCCGCCCATGCCGATGATGTTGATGATGGTACCCGACCTGCGCGCCTTCATGCTGGCGACGTAGAGTTGGCAGAGGTGGATATAGCCAAACACCTTGAGGGCCCAGGCCTCCTGCCAACGTTCCATACTGATGTCGGCGATACCGCCGCCGGGAATGGCACCGGCGTTGTTGACGAGGATGTCGATGTCGGGGAAGGCTTCGTGCAGGTGCCGACGCTGAACCGCCTCCGACAGGTCCGCGGCGTGGGCGATGGCGCGCGCGTTGTGTCTGCGGGCGACCTCACCGGCCGCGGTCTCGAGCACGGTCTTGTCACGCGCCACCACGATGACGCTGGCACCTTCGGCCGCAAAAGCGTGCGCCAGCGCCAAGCCGATGCCTTTCGAGCCGCCGGTGATCAGAACGCGTTTGCCGTCGAGACCAAGATCCATGCGCATTCCCCTTCCAGCCGGTGCCTTACGACATGAATCTTAGGATCGCGGCGGCGACGTCGTCGGGCTTGTCGAGCTCGGCCAGATGTCCGGCGCCGGCGATGATCCGAACCTCGGTCTGGGCCCGCATCGCGCCGACAACGGTATTGGCATAGCTTTTGGGCAGCAGCCGGTCCTCAGCCCCCCACAGAATGAGGGTCGGCGCCTGGATCAGCGGCAGGCGGCGCTCGAGCCGGGTGTTGCCCAGCGGCCAGAAAATGCGGGCCGCGGCTTCGGCCGCCCGCGTCTGTTCGATCGGCCATTCGATCGAGTTGGCACCGGCGGGCATTTGCTTCAAGGCCCGGTAGATTTCGGGCTGCGCCGTCATCAAGCCGGCAATATCGTCCTGCTTTTGCGCCCAAGGATCGGTGGCCGGCGCCCGCGCATCGAACAGGCCAAAGGGCGCGATCAGCGCCAGACGTTTGACCTTGTCCGGCCAGATCGCCGCCATCTCGGCGGCAAACGAGCCGCCGACCGAGCTCCCGACCAGATCGCCGCCGGCGAGATCGGCCTTATCGATGAGATCGCGGACCGCCAGTACCCAATCGAGGTGCGAGTCGAGCAGGCTGTGCCCGCGATCGCCGCCCGGGAAGCCCGGCAACGAGGGCACGATCACCGTGCGCGTTGCGGCCAACCGATCAAGGAATGGGATCCATCTGGGCAGCCCACCATAGCCGGCAAGGAAGCCGAGCTTCGGCCCCGCGCCCTTGCGCCACACCCGCGTGGGATAGCCGTTGATGTCGATGGTCGAGGTGTCAGGCTCAGTCACGCTGCCGCTCCGGCTCACAAGGGATGAAAGCATGTCGGCTTCAAGGCGCCGCGGCCTGCGGCATGAACGCCGGCAGCATGGCGCGCTGCCGCCGCGCCAGGGGCTGCGGCCACCAGCGGTTCTCCCAATCGGCGAACAACCCCTTGAGTTTCGGCATGACTTTCTCGGCGAACAGGCGCGTGTTGTACTTGGTCACCTCGCTCGACAGGTTGCCGAACTGCATCAGCAGCATGAGCTGGCCGATGTTGAGGGTCGTGGCGAGCTCGTGCAGCTGTTCGGTGACGTCGTCGGGCGAGCCGACAATGACGTAGCCGTTGGCGACGATGTTTGGCATGTCGCGGGCGAGCGATTGCATCTTGGTCGCCGAGGAGGCGTTGGTGGATGGCCCGCTCCCCGCCTTGCCCTCGGCCGCCAACTTGACCTGGCTTTCGATGCCGGCGCGCTGGGTCGCCTCCGTGACGTATCCCGGCGGTCCGGCAAAGCGCGGATCGACGTGCAGGCAGCGGCCGTAAAAATACTCGGCGGGAGCGCTGTAAAGATCGAGCGCTTGCTGGCGGCTTTCCGCCACGCCGACCACCTGGGCGAACCCCGCACGATAGGGGTTGCGGTCCTTGCCGAGCTTGGCCATCTCCTCCCAGAACCCCTGCATCACGTTCTGCGCCATCTTGTAGCCGTAGTAGGAAAGATAGCAGAACACATAGTCCATCTCGGCGGCCCAACGCCAAGTCTCGACCGAACCGGCGCCCGGAATCCAAATTGGAGGGTGTGGTCGCTGGATGGGCCGCGGCCAAATATTGACGTAGCGCTGCTGGTTGTAGCGGCCGTTGAAGGCAAAGGTGTCCCGCTCCGTCCAGGCGCGCAAGACGAGATCGTGAGCCTCGTAGTAGCGCTCACGCAGGTGGCTCGGATTGCTGCCGTAGGCGTAGGTCGTATCCATCGGCGTGCCGACCGGAAAGCCGGCGATGAGCCGCCCACCGGAAATGCAGTCGATCATGGCGAATTCTTCGGCAACCCGCGTCGGTGGATTGTAGAGGGCGAGGCTGTTGCCGAGCACGCAGATGGCCGTGTCGGTGGTGCGCCGCGCCAGCGCCGAGGCGATCAGATTGGGCGAGGGCATCAAGCCGTAGCCGTTTGAATGGTGCTCGTTGCAGCAGATGGCGTCAAAGCCACAGGCGGCGGCAAACTCGAGCTCGTCGAGGAACTCGTTATACATGTGGTGGGCGCGGGTGGGATCGAATAAAGAGGAGTGGATGTCGACCCAAACGGAGGGATGCTTTTCCTTGAAGTCCTCGGGCAGCTCCTTGTACGGCATCAGGTGGAACCAGAGAAACTTCATGGGACCTCCTCCAATCGGCTGCCCAACTCCGCCGGCGGCATGCGCGCGAGAAAATGGCAAAGCGGCCGGGCAAACACCGGGGCAAGGGACAAGCATGGCGCGCTGAACATTGCGCGGTCAAGAGCGGGGCTAGCGGACCACGCCTGCTCGGCCCCAGCCCAGCGCCCAACCGGGCAAGGGCAATATCGCCACTGGCCGTTGCCGCCAACTTGGCGCAAGCTTGCCTTCCCATGCGGCGGCCGCCGTCGTCGGCGCCGCTGACAACCTGGGAGGAGGCGTTGGCCAAGCTGCCCGAATACGAGATCTATGCCATCCGCTATGCCAAGCAGGATGAGCGGCCCGAAGCGCACATGTTCCTCGGCGGCGATCCGCGCAAGCTGATCCAAGGTCTCGACTTCTTCACCTATGCCTTGCGCGGCGCCGGCCGCACCTGGATCGTCGACACCGGCATGACCGAAGTACAAGCCAAGCGCATGGGCCGGCACTACGATTTCATCCTGCGACCACGCGAGGCCCTGGCCAAGATCGGCATCGAGGCGACGTCCGAGCCCGACGTGATCCTGACGCACGCGCACTTCGATCACGTTGGCACCGTGGCGGACTACGCCAAGGCACGCTTCCATATCCAGGATGCGGAGATGCTGCACGTGACCGGGCGCGACATGACACACGCTCCGTTCCGCGCCGCCTACCATGCCGAAGACATCAAAGTCCTGATCGACCTCGTGTTCCAAGACCGCATGGTCTTTCACAACGGCGACGTGACGCTGGCCCCCGGCATCGAGTTTTTGCTGCTTGGCGGCCATGCCCGCGGCCAGGCCGTCGTCAGGGTCAATACGGCGCGCGGGTGGGTCGTTCTCGCCTCCGACGCCGTGCACGTGTTTGAGGAAGTCGACCAGGAGCGCCCGTTCGCCATTTTCTACGATCTGCCCGGCATGCTCGAGGGCTATCGGCGCATCAAAGGGCTGGCGGGCACGCGCGACCTCATCATCCCCGGCCACGACCATCGCGTAACCTTGGCCTATCCGGCGGCGGCAGCGGGCCTGGACGGCAGGGTGGTTCGGCTCGACAAGCCACCGTCTTGGCCACCGGCTTGGCCACCGTCCTAGCCACCGGCTTGGTAAGATGTGAGCAAGCGAAAATTCACTTCTGCGCTGTCTCAGTCTGGGAGAGGGCCATGCACGTCGGCGTTGCCATGTTCTGCACGGATTACGCGATCGCCCCAACCCAACTGGCGGCGGCCTTGGAGGAGCGAGGCTTTGAGTCGCTCTGGCTACCGGAGCACAGTCACATTCCCTTGTCGCGCCGATCGGCCTATCCAGCGGGCGGCGAACTGCCCAAGAAATACTATGACGTCATGGACCCGTTCGTGGTGCTGGGCGCGGTGGCGGCCGTGACGCGGCGCTTGAAAGTGGCGACGGGGATCTGTCTGGTGCCGCAGCGCGATCCGATCCAAACGGCGAAAGCGGTGGCCACCATCGACCACGTGTCGCAAGGCCGATTCCTGTTCGGCGTTGGCGCCGGCTGGAATGCCGAGGAGATGGCAGACCACGGCACCGACTTTAAGCGCCGCAATGACGTGCTGCGCGAACGGCTCGAGGCCATGCGGGCGATCTGGACGCAAACCAAGCCCGAGTATCATGGCGACTTCGTCGAGTTCGGGCCGATGATGACCTGGCCGAAGCCGGTGCAAAAGCCGCACCCGCCGGTGCTGGTGGGGGGCGGCATGCCCTACGGCGCTCGCCGCGCGCTTGCCTTCGGCGACGGTTGGATGCCGCACGCGCGCCGGCCGGGCTACCATCTTTTGGAAAAGTTGCCGGAGTTTCACGCCATGGCGGCAAGCGCCGGCCGCATCCTGCCCATTACGGCCTTTGGCGTGGAGCATGATCCGGCGCGGTGGCCGGCCTATCGCGAAGCGGGCATCGCGCGCATCGTGCTGAGCCTGGAGCCGGGGGCAAGCGACCTCATCTTGCCACAGCTCGATCACTGGGCGGGCACGATCGCCGACCTCGCCTGAGCGCCTGCCTAAGGCGGCAGCGGCCCGGAACAAAGGCTGCAAGCTCTCAAGATTGTTCGCGCCGGCCCGGCGCGACGACCTATATTGCACCGCATCATGAACGGCGCCGACGGCAACGGCCGAGGCACTCACCGAGATGTGTTGAGCGGCGGCATTGACAGAACAATGCCCTTGCCATGCGCTAGGGGCCAGCGACCTTGCGGGGTCGCGGCCGACGTGCCCCGCGCTCTGAGACCGCTTGGCGGACACGCCGTGTTGCGGCCCCTGGATTTTTGCGTTTCAGGAGCATGCGCTCATGACACCAACAGATATCATTCTCCCCAGCGAAACGGCGAGCCAGCTGCCCAAGGTGCGCTCGATCGGGCTCAGCGATCTCAGGGAGGCCTTGGCAAGGGGCCTCGACGACTTTCGAGCCATGCCGACGCATGTCATCTTCCTTAGCCTGATCTATCCCGTGATCGGCCTCATCCTGTTTCGCGCGGTGTTCGGCTATGACCTCATTCCTCTGCTCTATCCGCTGGCAGCCGGTTTCCCCCTGATTGGACCATTTGCCGCCGTCGGTCTCTACGAACTGAGCCGGCGGCGCGAGCTCGGGCTCGATACGTCCTGGAGGCATGCCTTCGATATCGTTCATTCCCCGTCGTTGCGGCCAATCTGCCTGCTGGGTGGGCTGCTCCTGGTAATCTTCACCGTTTGGCTGGCAACGGCCGCCGCCCTCTACGAGGCACGGTTTGGCGACTACGAGCCGACCAGCTTTGGCGAGTTCGCACGTCGGGTGCTGTTCACGCCGCGGGGCCAGGACCTCATCATTGTCGGCAACGCCGTGGGCTTCTTGTTTGCCGCCGTGGCCTTCGCCCTGAGCGTGGTGTCCTTTCCCCTGCTGCTCGACCGCAATGTGGGCGTGGTGGGCGCGATCATCACCTCGATCCGCAGCATCTGGCGCAATCCGGTGGCGATGATCGTCTGGGCCATCTTCGTCGCCGGCCTTCTCGTGCTTGGCTCACTGCCTTTCTTCCTCGGCCTTGCCGTCGTTGTGCCGGTGCTCGGCCACTCCACCTGGCACCTCTACCGCAAGGTCATCGAGCCCGACGCCGGCCCACGGCCAACCTACCAGCCCAAGGAGAAGGGCCGCCGCTGGGCCGCCGACTTCCCCGTCGCCCTGTTCATGCCGACCTCCCGCGGCGACAAGCCGGCCTCCGGCAGCCGCTGACGGGGGCGCCGGCCCCGCCCAGGCGACGGCGGCGCAACGGGGAATGGCCGCTGGATCGATGGCGGCCGCAAACGCGGCCCCGGCCACGGCGCGCAGCAAGGCTCCGATGCAAAAGCGAGGCTCCACAGGCGCCCGCTTCGGCGCTAGCCTGGCCGTCGTGCGGCGGAGGGAGTGCCCCCAGCGACCCCGAAGCAACCCCCGGTGCGCCGAGCCGCGGGCAAAAGCAAGGCAATGCCGGATGGCAGCCGCCATGGCGCGCTGTGGGCCCGCGGGGTTCGACAAGATGGAAGAAAGATGGCAAGCGTGATCGAAGCACCGCGGGACGGGAAACGGAAAGCGCAATCCTTCGATGCCCTGGTGATCGGCGCGGGGTTTTCCGGGCTCTACCAGCTGCTCTCTTTGCGCGACCGGCTGGGGCTATCGACCCGGATCCTGGAAGCGGCTGCAGGGGTCGGGGGGACCTGGTACTGGAACCGATACCCCGGCGCGCGCTGCGACTCCGAAAGCCACGCCTACTGCTACACGTTTAGCCCGCAGCTGCTTGAGGAATGGGAGTGGAGCGAGCGCTATCCCGCGCATCCGGAAATTCGGCGCTATCTCAATCACGTTGCCGACCGGTTCGATCTCAAGCGGGATATCGAGTTCGAGACCCGGGTCGTCGCCGCCGATTATGACGAGGCGGCCAACCGCTGGCGGGTGACGACGCAGAACGGGGGCGCCTTCCTGGCGAAATACCTCATCACCGCCGTTGGCTGCCTGTCGACGGCGAACGTGCCCGCGATACCGGGGCTTGAAAGCTTTGCCGGCCGCTGGGTGCACACGGGACAGTGGCCGCACGAGGGCGTCGATTTCCGCGGCAAGCGCGTTGGTTTGATCGGGACGGGCTCGACCGGCATCCAGGCGGCGCCGGTGATTGCCGAGACCGCCAGGCATCTGACCGTGTTCCAGCGTACGGCCAACTACAGTGTGCCTGCCCGCAACGGACCTTTGACCCGCGATTTCCTCACCTACCTGAAGCAGAACCACGCCGCGCTCCGCCAGATCATGCATGCCACGCCCAACGGGCACGCCTTCAGCATCGAAGATCGCTCGGCGTTCGATGTCAGCGCCGATCGACGCCAGGCCATCTACGAAGCGGCCTGGGAAAAAGGCGGCCTGCAGTTCCGCGCCAGCTTCCGCGATCTGTTGATCGACAAAGCGGCCAACGACACCGCGGCGAACTTCATCCGCGACAAGATCCGCCAGATCGTCAAGGATCCGGCGACGGCCGCGACGCTCAGCAATATCGACCACCCCTACGCGGCGAAGCGGCCACCGATCGACACCGATTACTTCGAGACTTTCAATCGCCAAAACGTCTCCCTCGTCGACGTGCGCGCCGCTCCCATCGAGGCCATCACGCCGACCGGCATTCGCACGCGCGAGCGCACCTACCCGCTCGACATCATCGTGTTCGCAACCGGCTTTGATGCCATGACAGGTCCGCTGCTGCGCCTCAACATCCGCGGGCGCGCTGGTCTGTCGCTGGCGGACGCCTGGCGCGCGGGGCCGCGCAACTATCTTGGCCTCCAGGTGGCGGGCTTTCCCAATCTCTTCACGGTGACGGGACCGGGCAGTCCATCGGTGCTATGCAACATGCCGGTTGCCATCGAACAGCACGTCGAATGGATCACCGACTGCATCCAGCACCTGCGCTCGGGCGGCGTGGAACGCATCGAACCCTTGCCCGAAGCGATGGACCGCTGGGTGGACGAGGTCAACGCCGCTGCCAATGCCACGCTGCTACCGCAGGCGCATCATTCCTGGTATCTGGGCGCCAACGTACCAGGCAAGCCGCGCGTGTTCATGCCCTACGCCGGGGGCATGGCGCACTACCGCAAGATCTGTGACGATGTCGCCCGCCGGGGGTATGACGGCTTTCGCTTGGGCCGCTGAGCCGCAAGGCAATTTGCAACAGGGAGTGAGGGAGGATCATGCAGCCTGGACAGCGATTGGTAGGCAAGGTCGCAATCGTGACGGGCGCGGCATCGGGCATCGGGGCGGAGACCGCACGCCTGTTTGCGCGGCACGGCGCCAAGGTGCTGGTGACCGATAGCAACGCCACGTTGGGGGAAAGCGTGGCGAAAGCCATCGCCAGCGGCGGGGCCGTGGCGGCGTTTGCCCCGCAGGACGTCTGCGACGAGGCGCGCTGGCAGGCCGTGGTGGCTCAGGCCGAGCAGGCCTACGGCCGGCTCGACATCCTGTGCAATATCGCCGGCATCTCCGGTCGCGACCCGAAGCAGAACATCCAACCCGGCCCGACCGCGGGCCCCCGCCTTGCCGAGCAGTCGCTCGAGCACTGGAACTGGGTGATGGGTATCAATGCCACGGGCGTATTCCTGGGCACCAAGGCCGCTATTCCCGCGATGCAGCGCGCCGGTGGCGGCTCCATCATCAACATCTCCTCGATCTGCGGCATTGTCGGCTCCCATGCCAATGCCGCCTATCACGCCTCGAAGGGCGCGGTACGGATCTTCTCCAAGGCCGCCGCCATCCAGTACGCGGCCGACAACATCCGCGTCAATTCGGTGCATCCGGGCTTCGTCGACACGCCGATGACACGACCGGGCCACGCCAATCCCGAGGTGGCGAAGCTGCGCTTGGCAGCAACGCCCCTCGGCCGCTTCGGCACGCCCGCCGATATCGCCGCCGGCTGCCTCTATCTGGCCTCGGACGAGGCGTCCTGGGTCACGGGCAGCGAACTTGTGATCGACGGCGGCATGACGGCCAATTGACGGGGGCCGCAGGGCGGGCTTGGGTCGGCTCGCAGCACTGAGCACGCGCCAATCGATCCCGGCCCGCGCCGCGCTCTTTTAAAAAAACTTGGACCTTAAAACTCCCCGTCCTTGCGTTCGGGGGGTCGCGCCGCGTCGGCGGGGGCGGCGCCCCGCGCGGCCTTGAGCGTCTCTTCCAGGTGGCGGCGCGCCTCGGCCAGGTGCTCGGAAGCCTTTTCTCGGTTGAGCACCAGGCCGCTCCAAGCCGCACTGCGAAGCTCGTTTTCCATGCTGTGGAGCGACTTCAGCCACTGGGGGATCTTGTCGGTGAGATCGTTGGGCATGCCCGGCCTCCTTTGCGCCATGACAACCGGCCCCGCGGAGCGAAGTTCCCCGGTACCCCGCCACCCAACCCATGATGCGCAACCCACGGTGTGGCGCGCCGAAGCCGGCGCACCACGTCCCCAACCTCGGCGGGCCGGGACAGGCGATCGCGCGCCGCCCCCCGCCTTTCCTGGCCTCGCGCAGGCTAGCCTCGACGGCGCGCGGCGGGCGCGCGCCGCCAGCGGCCCCGGGAGGTTGGCGTCAGCCGACCTATAAGCCGGGTTCTGTCTGGAGGGTTGCCCCTCCGCGACGGCCATTCATCTGGGACGCCGCTTGCGCGGCGCCTCGAGCAACCAACCCGGGCGGCGGCCGGGATCGGGCCTGGAGCGCTCGGCGCGCAAGAGGCGCCCAACAGTCCGTGCCGCCCCTATTCGGTCTTGCTCCCGGTGGGGTTTGCCGTGCCGCCTCCGTCGCCGGAGGCGCGGTGCGCTCTTACCGCACCGTTTCACCCTTGCCCTTGCGGGTTGCCCCGCGCGGGCGGTTTGTTTTCTGTGGCACTTTCCCTGGGGTCGCCCCCGGCGGCCGTTAGCCGCCACCGCTAATCCCTGGAGCCCGGACTTTCCTCCACCGCACGCCTGATGGCCGCAAAGCCGGTTCGCGCGGCAGCGGCCGTCCGGCCGGCTGACAGCGGCAATTAGGGGTGGAGCGGGCCGCAGGTCAAGGGGGGAAGGCCCCCTGCGCAATTCGGCACGGGGATGGGCGCCCCGCTCAACGCATCTGCGGCGTTCCCGGCGCCTGCACGCGAATGCGATAAACCGAGGTCGAAGCGGCGATGAACAGGGCGTTTCAGGTCGTCGTCCCCCCAACAAAAGTTCGCCGGCGTACTCCGGAACCTTGATCACGCCGAGCGCAGTGGCCTCGGCAGCGAACACGTTAATGCCGCCGGGACCGCAGCAGTAAAGCTTGCCGGCGCCGTCGATCTTCATGTCCG
>Ga0081540_1000091_pt1 | contig 94664 bp, 85 predicted proteins | sample TabmetS2T1R1_FD_71024 | JGI IMG/M metagenome (GOLD analysis project Ga0081540, IMG submission 71024) | Tabebuia heterophylla rhizosphere microbial communities from the University of Puerto Rico - S2T1R1 | ecosystem: Host-associated > Plants > Roots > Rhizosphere ...
GCGCGAAACCATGAGGCAATCGGGGTCGGCGAGCGCAGCCGCCACCGCTGCAGGCGCCGAACGCCGCTCGAATCGGCGATCGCCGGCGCGGAAGACGACACCCTGCAGGCGCCTGTAGCCGGCAATGAGCTCCAGCTCCGGGGTAAGCAATGGCCTGTTGTATTCGCCGCTGACAGCATCCATCAGATGCATGGGCGCAACGTCGCATTCGCCTCGGATCGCGGCAGCCAAGCCGCCCGCACTGCCGACGTTCATCACCTTGATGGCCAGTCCCTGCTCCTGCAGGCGTGCGACAATCAGGTCAAGGCCGATGCAATGGCTGCCGATAATGATGAGATCGGCTAGGCGCCGCGACCGGCCAATCAAAGTCACCGGAATCTCGGTCTCGGCCGCTACGCTCTCGACATGCCGGTCGATGGTCATGAACCCATCGGCCTGGCTGAACGTTGTGACGGATCCCGAACCCTTGCCAATCGGATAGGCAGCAAGCCCCCGGTCATCCCCGCGGCGCACGAGGGAAACCATCATGAACTCCGTCCGCCCGCGCTCGGAGGCGACGCGTAGCGGCAGCATCGCCGACACCTGCTCGTTCGCACTTGGCGGCCAACCGGCGAAGGCGCGGATCACGGGCGCGACGAAAGCGTGGAACGTGAAAATTGCCGATGTCGGAAAGCCCGGCAGCACGACCACGGGCTTGCCGCCGGTCACCGCCAAGCAGAGTGGTTTGCCCGGCTTGAGTGCAACGCCATGAACGACGACGCCCGGATCATTGAGGCGCGCGACGGCACGATAACACAGATCGCCGGCACCTTTCGACGTCCCACCGGAGACGACGACGGCGTCGCAGCAACCGAGCCCCTTGGCTACCAGTCGGACCAATTGCTCTTCATCGTCGGCACCAATTCCCAAGTCTTCGGGGATGCCACCGATCTCGGCCACCGCCGCCGCCAGGATCGCTGCATTGGAATCGTAGACTTGTCCGGCGCGTAACGGTTGGCCGGGCGCCACGAGTTCGTCGCCGGTGGAAAGAATGGCGATGCGCGGCCGGCGGTGGACGACGAGGTGCGAACGGCCAATTGCCGCCAACATGCCGAGCTCGCGCGAGGTGATCATCTCACCAGCTCGAACGACCGTTTCCCCGCGGGCAAGGTCGCTCCCGGCGAAGGCGATGAACTGCCCTGGCGTCGCCACGCGATGGACTTCGATTTTTGCGTTGGCATCCTCAAGCGTCTCGGTGTGTTCCACCATAACTATCGCGTCGGCGCCGCGTGGCACCATACCGCCGGTTGCAATCAAAGTTGCCGAGCCCTCCGTCAGCGGTAGTCGGGGTTCCAGCCCCGGTGTTAGCACCTCCGCGTTCAAGCGCAGGACCCTTGGCGCTTGTTCGCTGGCGTTCGTGGTGTCGGCCGCGCGGACCGCAAAACCGTCGACGCTGGCGCGGTCAAAGCCCGGCACGTCGACCTCGGCCACCACCGCTTCCGCCAGGACCCGGTTCAAGCACTGGGCGAGCGGCACCCGCTCGCTGCCGAGTGGTCGCAGCTTGAGGTGACGATGAAAACGCGCAATCGCCTCGTCGCGATCGACCACCTCGAGAAATTGATCCTGCCGCGCCAGGCGACCCAGCGCCGCCTCAATGTCGGGCAGGATGCGGGACTGTCTCCCGGCATTCGGGTTATGCACGGCCATATCCGTTATATAGGTACACCGTAACGGTCGTGCCTTGGGGGTAGCCCTCGCTGTTTTCTGGAACGAGAACGAAGCCGTCTGCATCCGCTAACGCCTTTAGTCCGGCTTCGGCAAGGGCCGGCATTGGCTCGGCCAGATCTGGGCTCGGGCATCGGACCGGCCGCAGTTCCAGCATGCCGATCTCCGACACAATCTTGCGCCTCGCCGTCATCTCCCGGGATGGGAACGGCAGCGCTGGATTTTGACGGCCAAGCCTGCGCACCGCGCGTCCCGCAAAGAGCTCGTAGGCCAACAGGCACGCCATGGGGTTGCCTGGCAGCAGGAAGACCGGAACCCTTGCCGCCAGGCCCATGCCGGCGGTCTCGGCGTGCCGCAGGGCAATGCCGTGGATTGCGACCTCACCGGCTTCCGCGAGCGCGGGGGCGGCGTGATCATTGCTGCCCGAGCCAGTACCCCCGACAACCAGGACCAGATCCGCGCCGGGCAGCAACAGCGCATGGCGAAGTGCCGCGCGCTCGCGGGCAATCGTGCGCTGATCCACGACGATGCCGCCGTCGCGTTCGATCAATGTGCGCAACAATGGGCGGTTTGCGTCATATACACCGCCGGAGGGCAACGGGTGTCCGGCTTGGATCGTTCCCTCGGCGAGCAGGCAGCGCACGCGCGGCCTTGCGACCACGCAGACGTCGGCCAGCCCGGCGGACGCCAGCATGCCGATATCGGCAGCGGCGAGCCGGTGTCCCGCCGCGACCAGCCTGCTGCCGCGGGTCGCTTGACTACCGCTGCGTTCAATGCCGCTGCCCGCGGCCATTGGCTCCGTGAGGGTGGCCCGACCCACTCCGTCCGATCCGACATGTTCCAAGCGAATGACCGCATCCGCTCCGCCCGGCAGGGGGTCGCCGGCATTGACGCGGCGAGCGCCTCCGGGTGCAAGGTCGCTCGCAGCGGCCGTCCACTGCAACACGCATGGATTGTACGAGCTGGCGCCGATGGTCTCCTCCGCATGCACGGCAATGCCGTCGACGGCGGCCCGGTCGACCGGCGGCAGGTCCAATTTTGAATTTGCGTCCCGGGCCAGAATGCGTCCGGCAACCTCTGTTAAGAGGGCATCTTCTTCCGCGTCGGCAACCGGCAGCGCATCAATCCACCCGAGCGCATCCTCGACGCCGACCCTATCGGCGATACCATCGATTTGGATCTCAGCCATCTGACAGGTTGGCCTCGCGTTGCCATAGGGAATTCTTGCCGACGCGAGCGGCCAAGGGCAAGTCCCAGATGCGCCGGTGTGAGATGGCAAACCCGGCAACTCTCGGCTCCGGCGTAGGGCCCAGGGAGGGGCCAGCGCCGAGGCCCGATTGGGTCTCGAAGTAGCGCCATTGTGGGCGCAGCCACGACACCGCGGAATCGACGGCCAAAATCGGTGTCGGTCCGTTGCGCTCACAACTAAACCAAGAAGTCGTCTTTCTTGGCCTTGCCCCCTCTTGTGGCCTTCACCAACCATCGCGGCATGAGGCCGCGCCCGGTCCATGTGTTCGCCGGATTGTTGGGATCGCGGTACTTGACGGGCACCTTGCCTTTGCGCCCTTGGCCGAATAGGTCGTCGATGTCAAAACCATGCGCCTTGGCCATTGCAATGGCCTTGAGTCGAACTTCAGCGCGTTCCTGGCTTTGCTTTTGGGCCTTCAATCGCGCGACCTCCAGCTCGGCCCGCACCAGCTGGCTATAGGACATTTTCCCGATGTTGTTGATTCTTACCATTTCGTTGCTCCCGAAAGGCTCGGATTGACCGATCATTAAGTGCTTCGGTTGAGAAAGTATTTCAATTCGACGTCCCCTGTTCAACCTATTGCGCGCGGCCCCACGAGGAATGAGCTCTGTCGGGCCGTGCCTGCGCGCGCCGGCCGGCAGCGGTACCTGGCAGCGAACACGACGGGGTGGGCTTGGCATGCCCAAACCCAAGCCAACGCTTATCCCAGCGATGGTGTGAGCCGCGGCCACGGAGCTTGCCGATGTTACGTTTGCCTCGCCTGCGGGCACTGGGCGAGGTCAAGTGCGTCGTGCCGTTCGCCAGTCGCTCAAGTTGGGCTCGCACGCGACCGGTCACACGCGAGTGCGCTGGCGCGCATGCCAAGCATCGGCGCCGTGGCTTTCTTGACCCCGGCTTCGTTTAGGTTTTGCCCTGCGCTTTATGCACCGCGTGCGCCATCGATGCTGACGACGCCGGCGCCGTAGTGCATCATGTAGAGAAAGCCTCCCGCCATCGCCAAGTTTTTGTAGAAGTGGGTCATATTGGAGATGTCGCCGATGGGGAGATGCACCCCAAAAGCCGTGCCAAGGCAGAGAAGGCAAAGCAGAGCTGCGGCCCAGCGCGTCTTAAAACCCAACATTACGGCCAAGCCGCCGACAAGGTGAACAGCAACGGAGATCCAAACGGCAGTTGCGGGGGCGGGCACATGCACGCCGGCGAAATATTTTGCCGTGCCGCCGGGATTGCGCAGCTGCACGACCCCGTCCCAGACGAAAAGGCTTGCCATCATGACGCGAGCGAGCGCAGGCCAATAGGCGATGATCCGGTGCATGGTGCATCTCCTGGGGCAACGACAGGGCAGTTTCGGTCACGTGGCTGTTGCGATCAAGCGGGGGATGCAGGGGTCGCAGCAGGGCGGCGCGCCGTGTGGTCCGGCGCATTGACGCTGGCCCCGTGGTGAAGCCGACGCCGACAACAAACCAAAAATCTCACTGCGCGCGGCAGCTCGAGGCCCGCGACCCCAAGGGTCGATGCCACCAACGATGATCGACCTGTCGACCACCAGCTGCTGGATGGGGTGCGCGTTGCCGATCTTTCCTGCTGCCCATGGCCGAGCTGCTGTTCGGGCGCGATCAGGCGCCCTTTTTGCGGCACACCTTTGCGCTGCGTTGCCGCCTTTGGCGGCAGCCATGTATGCCGACTCGTCAGAGTGTGGGCCATGCCTCCACTCCGCTGGTCGACGATGCACCGGTCCGCTCTCAGATCGGCCCCTTGAAGACAAAGAACGCGCCGGCCGCAATCAAAGCAAAACCGAGCAAATGATTGAGCGTGAATGATGCCCTTAGGCAGAACACCGAGAACACCGCAAAGACGATGAGGGTTATGACCTCCTGCGTGGTTTTGAACTGCGCTGGCGTATAGACGAATAAACCAGACCGGTTCGCCGGCACCGCCAGACAGTATTCGATGAAGGCTATGCACCAACCAGCTCACCAGCACGACGATCCAGAGGGGGCGGTCGGTGTACTTGAGGTGGCCATACCAAGCGGACGTCATGAAGATGTTCGACATCAACAGCGGAAGGATTGGCAGAAGAAATGACGGCACCGCGGGCATGCGGTTCCCCTGGTCGTGGGCTAGGGTCGCTTCGAGCGAACGCAACGGCCCCCGGCGGGCCAAATTCGGATCGATTGCTGAAGGGGGCGATGCTTTCAACTGCTCCAGATGCGCATGCCCCATAGAGCCGCGAACAAGCCGCCGATCGACAGCAGTACCGAAGCCGCCACGTAAGCTGCAGCGAACCAGGGCTGACCGCGCTCATAGAGCAAGGCAGCATCGAGCGAGAATGCCGAGAACGTTGTGAAACCGCCGAGAACGCCGGTTGTCAGGAATAGGCGCAGTTCCTGTGCTGCTTGTCCTTGGAAGGCAAACCAACCGGCGAGGAGCCCCATTGCGGACGAGCCGATGACATTGATGGCGAGGATACCAACGGGATACTCCAGGCCGACCAGCCGGGTGATCCAAGCGTTCATGAGATGCCTTAAGACGCCGCCCAAACCAGCGCCGAGGAAGACAACCAAGCAGGCGTTCATTTTACGGTCCTTCCGATCCGTTTTGCACGATGGGCGCCTGTGGTCGGAAAGGACAAAACGCAAACTCCTACCCGCGCCAACGCGCCCGGTAGGAGTCATCAGCCTTACGGCGGTTATCGGGGAACTCCATCCCCATCGTACCTGGACCAGTATGTGGCGGTGGCGGCAAGCGCGCAAGGGCGCTGGCTTTGTGGCTAGCGCAGAGAAGTTATGCGTGGCGCCCACGTACCCAGGCCGATCTGGAGATTTCGTGCGTGCGCCCGTCGAGGGCTCGTTGCCGATAGGGTGTCGCCTGCGGTTTGGTAGGTTTTGTTACCCATATATCCGGGTCGGACACTGTAAGCTCTCGCGAGCCAAGCAGGATGAAACCCTGAACACGTATGTTTTTGTGGCGCCTATCTGAACTTGGTCGGGGAAGCGGCCGTGCGCTTGCAGCGCAGGCAGACGGGGCCATGGCAGGCACGGCACCAGGCCTTGCCGCAGGATAGGCAGGGGGCCTGTCCCGCAAGGTCGGTCAGGTGGAGATGGTCGTCACAGACGAGCCGAGCGCGCTCCAGGCCGAGGCCCCAATCGCATAGAGGGGGCTCCATCATCCGGGTAGCGGGATGCCAGTCGATGGCCACGATGCGCTCGCCTTTGCGCCGCCTGATCAGAACCTCGTAGCGGTACACCGGGGCGAAGAGGACCAGGCCCTGTACCCAATCGACCGTCACCCGCAAAGCGTAGTTGTGCCGCAGATCGTCGAGCTTGCCGGCATACTCGCGCTCGATGGCCGCCACCCGCATTCTCTCGCGCATACGGTCGGCCTCGGCCTTGTCGCCCGTGACCGACTGGAGCGCGGCCAGCTTCGTCAGCGCACCGCGGCGCAAATCCGCGTGATACACGTGGATCCGCCCGCAGTCGCGGTCGAGGCGGCGACGCATGGCGCGCAGAAAGGGGTCCAAGTCGCGCCGCACGAGGTGATCGAGGCGCGCCCGCGCCCGCTCCGTGAGCATTGACGCGTCGGAGACCGAGCCTGCCTCACTGCGCACATCAGGGTCGGGCGCCCGCCATGCCATCTCACCTGCCAGCAAGTGGCGGAGCCGATCCACCATGTCTGCTTCGAGCGCCGCGCCGGTCGCGGTATTGAAGCCGAGCCAGATCAAGCCCTTGCGCCGCTCGTCTGATGTGGCAATGTAGCGAAAGGCAAGCAACATGCAGCGCGTCCAGGTGGGCCTGGCGTGGCGCACGCGCCAGATCGCGTTGCGGAGATCGAGTGCCGCTTCCAGTCGGCGCTCCGGGTCGCTCGGCGGTGTGACGGGGGTCGGGGGGACGAGCTGACGCTCGGCGAGGCGGCCGCGGTCCCCGAGCAGGGCACCGAACCGGTCGAGCCAGTCGCCCTCGAGCCCGACGGGGAGCGCGCCCGGCGGCAGCTGGGCTCCGAACCCCAAGCGCGCCAGTTCGGGCCAATTCATGGCGGCGCGCAGCGGCTCGGGTGCCAGGACCTCGAGCCCATCTGGCTCTACCGGCTCGACAATCGCGCCCTCGCGGTCCAGTAGATCAGCGACGAAATCGCGGAACGCCTCCATAGCTTCGCCCCTCACGCCGTCTCGAAATCCTCGCCGAACAGCTTGTCGTCGAGTGTCTTGGCACCCTGATGCTGCCGACTTGCGTCGTCGAGTTGCCGGCCGATCGCGCCGAAGGCCTGGATGCGGGCGGCCTCGCTTATTTCCAGCCACGCCTCCAACACCAGGTCGGGAAATTCGCGTTCGTCGTCCAGGCTGCCGAGGATGGCGCCAACCTCGCCCACGACCAACTCAAACATCGAGATCTTTTCCTCCAGCAGCGCCAACACCTGTTCCTCCAGCGTTCCGCGCGTGACCAGGTTGAACACGAACACCTCGCGGTCCTGGCCGATGCGGTCGATGCGGCCGATGCGTTGCTCGATGGCCATCGGGTTCCAGGGAACGTCGAAGTTGATCAAGGTGTTGCAGAATTGGATGTTGCGCCCCTCGCCGCCCGACTGCGTGCACAGCAGGATCGTCGCATGGTCACGAAACTCGGTGATGGCTGCGTCCTTCTCAGGACCGCTCAAGCTGCCGTCGAAGCGCGCGAGGGACACACCCGCCTCTGCAAGACGACCGGCGACATGGGCGAGCGTCTCGCGGGATTGTACGAAGACGAGCTTCTTCTCCTCAGGATTGCGCCGAACGAGCTCGATCAAGGCGACTTCCTTGCCACCCCTCCCGATCGCGGCCCAGCGCTCGGCCAGCCGGCCCCAACCCGGATCGGCGCCGTCCCGTTCGGCCATCCGCGCCAGGGCGCTCGCCGCCGCGGCAGGGGAGGAGCCGGCCGCACCCAGCAGATGATGCAGGACCAAGCGCTGACGCCCTATCCCACCCTCCGCCGCCAGTTGCCGGGCGGCAGCCAGTAGGTCGGCGTAGGCCTCCGCCTCTCCAGGCGCGCCGTCGACCTTGATAGTCGTCGCGTGTCGCCGCGGCAGCTTGAGGGCGGCAACGGCGCGGGTATTGCGAACCATGGCGCCGCGCATGAGGGTGCGCAGTCGCTCGGGATTGGCCGGCTGGCGCGGCTTGCCCGGCGTCATATAGGCGGCGCGAAACTCCTTCTGCGTCCTGAAGATGCCGGGCTTAAGCAGCGTCAGCAAATTGTAGAGCTCAATCAGGTCGTTCTGCACCGGCGTCGCCGACAGCAGCAGCAGGAAGCGCTTATTGAGTGCGTCGACGAGCTTCCAGCTCCGGCTCGACCGGTCGCGCAGATGGTGCGCCTCATCGACGATGACGAGGTCGAACTTGCGGGCGCGGAGGCGCTCGGCATGCTCGCCGCGCCGCACCGTCGCAATCGAGGCGACGATGCGATCCTGGTCCCAGAACGCCTCGGGGTCCTCGCGCAGCGAAGGCTCGTAGGTGGTCGCGAATGCCAGCCCGAACTTACTGGCTAGCTCCTCTTGCCACTGGCCCACGAGGGAGGCCGGCGTCAGCACCAGGGCGCGCTCCGCCATGCCGCGCAGCGCGTATTCCTTCAGCACCATGGCGGCCTCTATGGTCTTGCCGAGGCCCACCTCGTCGGCCAGCAGGACGCGGCCGCGGAATTGCTTGAGCACCTTGCGCACGGTCTCGATCTGGTGTGACAGCGGCTCGAAGCCGCTGAGGTGCGGCAGGCACAGGAGCTCGTCAAAGCCCTGCGCGAGACTGAGATGGGCGAGGCGCTCGCGCAGGCTGAACCAGCGGCCATCCTGCTCCGGCTGGCCCAGGGCGCCAGCAGACAATGCCGTCAGATCGATCTCCATCGTGAATGGAATCTCGACCTCGACGCGCGGCAAGGGCGGCGGTTGGGGTGCCCTCTCAACGACCGGTGCGGCCGCTCGCCGTGTTGGAGGAGAAGCGCCGGATGGTGGCGCGGGTCTTGCTCTTGCCGGGCGTGGTGCGGCGACTTTGGCGACTGACCCGGAGTGCCGGACGTGGGTGAATGCAGGCCCCCTCAGGATGTCGTCAAGAGGCGCGATCAGCCGTGGCAAGCACGGGAAGCCGTGCGTAAATGCCAAGAGAGCGGCGCGCCGGCTGGTCAGCCCCTGCTGCTGCAGGAGCGCCTTGGCGGCGGCACGCCTGCCAAGCTGGCTGAGCGCGAGTGCGTGCAGAAGATGCGCAGCAGGCGCCCTCCCGCGCTTGAAGAACCGGCCGAGCAGGACGAGCGCCCGCTCGGCCTGTTCGTCGAGCACCGCCGCGGTGACGGCCATCAACAGGAGCTCCCAGTCCCCGGGACACGCCGCAATCGCCTCCTCGGCAAGCGGCAGGAGAGGCAAATCGGCATTGGTCCCCGCGAACGCCTCGGCAAGCCGATCGGCCCATACACCGGCCGCATCCAGCTCCAGCTGTTCCTCGAACAGGTCTGCCTGGCGCAATGCCGGACTAACCATCGACCTCGCCATCCCACGTGAACGCGCCAGGGTGATCGCCTGAGGCTCCGCGAAAGCCGCTGAGCGGCGCCCGCGGCCGCGTCGGCTGCCGCCTCAGGAATGGAATCGCTCCTGTGCGTAGTATGCCCACCAAGGCCCTGTCCGCCACGACGCCACCGCCCTACTCTTGTGGATTTCCCCATGCGTTGCTTCTGGTGCCGTGTGGGAGTTCCAGGTCGCCCGACGGCCTCCGCGAGCATCGATTGCATCGTTGAGCCCGCGCAGCCCGCTGCCGAGCGCGTCGAATGCTTGAGGCGGAAGGTTGCGCAGCTACGAGGCCCGTTCAGGAACACTAGGCGAGCAGCAGCAGCAGGACGACCGCATTCGAGCGCGGCTTGAGCTGAAAACGGCCGACCCGGACAATTTGGAAGATGGCGACCCCGGCAGGATTTGAACCTGCGACCCCCTGATTAGGAATCAGGTGCTCTATCCACTGAGCTACGGGGCCCAACGAGCCCTGCGGGGTCCTGAACAGTGGCGCAGAACCGCCGTCGAGGCATCTGCAAGTCGGCCCGACAGTTTGGCTTCTAGCATGCTCGCGTGGCACAAAAAAGCACCAAGGGCTCGCGGTTCCCCGTTGCCACGGCCGCTGCTTCAGGGGCGGGCGGCCAACGCCCATGCAAAGGTGTTCTCATCTTTCCAGGTTCGACCTATAACATCGGTGGGATCACCCTTCCTCTTTCGCAAGCAGCAAACACAAGGACTGAATTTCCGTGCCAGTGGACGGAGCCATCAATGTCGAGGATTTGCGCAAGCTGGCGAAGCGCCGCCTGCCAAAGATTGCCTACGATTTCATAGAGGGTGGGCTCGAGGACGAAATCGGGGTCGGGCGCAATGAAGACGCCTTCAGGCAGATCAAATTGGTCCCGCGCTACATGGTGGACGTGCAAACCCGTGACCAGTCCACCAGCATCTTTGGCCGCACCTACTCCGGGCCGATCGGCATCGCGCCGACCGGATTGGCTGGCCTCTTCCGACCGGGCGCGGATCTGATGTTGGCGGAGGCGGCACGCGTCGCCAATGTCCCCTTCATCATGTCCGGTACCGGAACGGGCTCGATCGAGGATCTCGCAAAAGTCGCACCCGAGCACGGTTGGTATCAGCTCTACGTCGCCAAAGATCGCAAGATTTCCGAGGACCAGATCCGGCGAGCACGGGAGGCCGGTCTCAGCACGCTGGTGATAACCGTTGATGTGCCGGTCAACTCAAAACGCGAGCGCAATCTGCGCAACGGTTTTACGCGCCCGCTCAAGATGAGCTTGAAGACCAAGCTTGAAGCCTGCCTGCATCCGGGTTGGATGCGTGAATACTTCAAGGTCGGCCTGCCGCTGTTCTCGAATTGGCAACAATACGCCCCCCCCGGCTCCAACAGGGATCAAGTTGCCGATTTCGTGGCCAGCCAGACGCCCTCGCCGCTGCTTTGGTCCGACGTCGAAGCTTTTCGCCGCCTCTGGCCGGGCAACCTGGTCTTGAAGGGCATCATGCATCCCGACGATGCCGCGCGCGCCGCCGCACTTGGGGTCGACGGCGTCATGGTCTCCAACCATGGTGCGCGGCAGCTCGATTGTGCACCCTCCCCAATCGAGGTGCTGCCGGCGATCCACGCCGCCGTCGGCGACCGCATCACGGTGATGCTCGATAGTGGTATCCGGCGCGGCTCGGACGCCATCGTCGCGCTGTGCTTGGGTGCCAAGTTTGTCTTCGTCGGCCGTCCTACCCTTTATGGCGTTGCCGCCGGCGGCACGCCCGGGGCGAGCAAAGCCTTGCAGATCTTTCGGGACGAGATTGACCGCACGATGGGGCAGATGGGCGCGCCCGATGTCCGAAGCCTTGGCCCGCAGTTCCTCATGTGGAGCGAGGAAGACGATTTGCGGCGCAATGCCCGCCGCTGAGGCGATGCTGTTGTTGCTAGCGCGCGCCGGCTGCCTGTAGCGCCCGTCCGTCCATCCCCGGCGCGGGTTGGCCCAAATGGGCAAGAATCGTGGGCGCCAGATCGATCGGCGAGGTTGGCGTGCTGGCCGCGCCGCCGGCGGCGAAGCCCGGCCCTTCGATCATCAGGAACGGCATCTGCTCGTAGCGCGCCAAACCGCCATGCTGGCCACAGCCCAGATGGTCTGCCTTACCCGCTGCGGGACGCGCCTCGACGCTGCGGCCGCGAACGCCAAAGGCATTGGGCTCGTCGTCCGATTTGAGCGAAATGGCAAAGGCAAGCCCATGCTTGGCGGCTTGCCCCACGGCGGCCAGCTCATCGGGCCCAAGCACCCGATCGACCCAATCCCGGCTCGCCAGAAAAGCGCCGATGCCGGCAACGCGATCGGCGCAATCCGACGCAATATAAATCAGCGTAGACGTACCGCTGGTGGGCGTGACCACATCGGTGGACTCGCGACTGTCTTTGAGGCCGGCGGCGATCAACTCCGCCTCGATGTCGACGACGCGCGAGACGCTCTGGTGCCCGTGATCCGAACAGGCGATGAGCAGCACGTCGTCGCCACCGGCGCGCAGGCCGTCGACCGCCGCGATAACCCGTGCCGCGTTGGCATCGGCTTGGGCAAGGGCGGCCAACTGCCGGGGTGAGCCAAGTGGCTGCACATGTTGGGTTGCGTCGGGCTCGCCCAGCCATAAGATGGCCAGCGGCGGCGATCGCTCGATCAAGGCTTCGGCGATGAAGCGTTCGGTCATCAACAGCTCACCTGCCGCGTCCTGCGCAATCGTCAAAGCCTGCGCACCTTCGAGACGCTTGCGCCCCGGCCCATAGCAGCCGGCCCGATGGTAAATATGTCCGAAACCGTCCGGGTCGTGCGCATAGGCAGCGCCGGGCGACACGTTGGAAAACAGGATCATGCCACCGACTGCCGCCAGGCGTTCGGCCAGCGTTGGTACCGCCAAGGCTCGACCCGTCACACGCCGCTTATGCTGCAGAAAATCGGGATGGCCAGCATCATGTTGCACGAGCCGCCCGCCCTCAAGCAAGGCCAGCGAATTGCCTTGCAGCTCGTGTCGAGCCGGCAGACAACCGGTGGCAAAAGAGGCCGATACCACGCGGGTGGCCGAGGGAAACATCGAGCGATGTTCGGCGAACGTCTGTGCTCGCTCCGCCAAGCGTACGAGGCCCGGCGTATTGGCGGGGAGCATCTGATCCCGACGCATGCCATCGAGCACCACCACAACGACGCGACGCACCGGAACCTCCTTCACATTCGATTGGGCGCCAATCCTTAAGCCAAGGCGCGCGATTGTCACAACCTAGATCAGGCGGGACGCAGCGGCCAGAGGCACGGCGTGCGCCATTCGCCCGTGCGAGATTGGCCATTGGTGGCGCGGGCAGAAGCCGATAGGTTGCGCGCTCCATGCCCGCCCGCACTTCGCCCAGCCCCGCCTTCATCATCGGCCTCGCAATCATCGCGGAAGGCTTGTTGACGCTGATGGATGCCATGATCAAATCGTTGGCGCCGCGTTATAGTGCCATCGAAATTGCATTCCTGCGCTACGCCTTCGGCATGATCGGCGCCGTTGTCTATGCGTTCGCGACGCGGCCCGGCTGGCCGACCGGAGAAGCGACACTTCACAACGGCGTGCGCGCCGTGCTGATCGTCTTCACCGCCACCACCTTCTTCTTCGCGCTCGGCAAGTTGCCGCTGGCCGATGCCATTGCCATGAGTTTCATTTCCCCGGCCCTCACCGCCGTGCTCGGCGTCTTGCTCTTGAGCGAGAGGCTCGACTGGCGCATTGTGATCGGCCTTGTCGGCGGCTTTCTCGGCATGCTGCTGATCGTCGGAGGTAAGCTCGGTGGCGCCGGGTCCGATGAGGGCGTGCTGCTGGGCGCCATTGCCGTGTTCCTGTCAGCGATCGGCTATTCGCTGAATGTCATCATGCTTCGGCACCGGGCGACGCGCGATCCCTTGGCCCAAATCATCCTCTTTCAGAATGTTGGACCGGCGCTGATCCTGGCCCTGCCGGCGCTATGGGTGTGGAGCACACCGCCTGCCGCCGACCTCGTGCAGTTTGCCGTTCTCGGCACAATCGGCGTGATCGCCCATACCATGCTCGCCCATGCCTTCGCGCGCCTCGAAGCCGCGCGCCTGGCTCCGGTCGGCTATGTCACGCTCGTGTGGGGTGTGCTGTTCGGCTTTCTCATGTTCGCGGAAGTGCCGGGCCTTGCAACCTTGCTGGGCTCGACCTTGATCGTCGTGGGCACGGTGTTCGCGCAACGGCGCTAGCGCGAGGCCTGCGGCGCGCGCCCCCGAACCCGGACGGCCCCGCAACGCTTGCGCCTGCCAGCCCGCGGGGCAAGCCTCAAAGGTAGCAATAGCCCTCGCCATCGGCAGCTATTACCGCGAGCTCGCGTGCCAAACGGCCGGCCGCGACCTGTGAGCGATCACAAGCATGAGATCCGTCATCGATTTGCCTTCTTGCGGATCGCGTCATCGGTCTACCATCGCTCCGTCGCCACTCGCCGCGGCCCAGTGCAACGTTTCAGACATCCGAAGCAGGCAATGACGCAAAGAACCCCAACACCCTGGCTCGGCCGACGAACCGTGATCACGGGCATGTCGGCTGCTGCCTCCTCGCTGCTGTTACCGGTGGCGCCGAGCCGTGCACAGCACAAGCTGATCGCAACGCCGCGCCAGTCGGAAGGACCTTTCTATCCGGTGGAGTGGAGCGGCGACGTCGATGCGGACCTCGTGGTGGTAAAGGGCGAGGCGGCACAGGCGCTTGGTCAAATTACCCACATCAACGGCCGCATTCTCGACACATTGGCGCAGCCCGTGGTCGGGGCCAGCGTGGAGATTTGGCAATGCGACGCCAACGGCGTTTATCGGCATCCGGGCGAAGGCGATGCAACGCTGCGCCGGGATCCGGGGTTCCAAGGCCGGGGTCGCGCCACGAGCGATGCCGCCGGTCGTTATGCCTTCCGCACCATACGCCCCGTTGCCTACCCTGGGCGCGCTCCCCACATTCATTTTAAGGTCGTGCTGCCCGACCGGGGTGTACTGGTGACGCAAATGTATGTTTTCGGTGAAGCCCAAAACGAGCGAGACGGGGTTTTGAACGGCATTCGCGATCACCGGCGGCGCGACGTTTTGATTGTGCGGCTGGCTCCAGCTGAGGCCCTCGAGCCCGGCGCTTTGGCTGGTGTCTTCGACATCGTCTTGGCCTAAATGCAGAGGGATCCCGAGATGGTGCGCCGGCGGACGTTGGCAGCGGCCGCCATCTTGTTTGCCGGCCTGACGGTGGGCTTTAGCTTGGGCCGGATGTCGGTGTGGTTGATCGCCACCGGCGCGCCCAGCCGGGAGGTGCCGGCGCACGGAGAGGGCGCGCGCCGCGCCGCGGCGCCCCTTGCGCCGAAGGCCGCGGCCGCTCCCGAAGCCCTCCCCGCGCCGCGTACGCCGACACCGGGTTCGGCGACCGCGGCGCCAACGCCGCTGCGGCCCGCGGCGGCACCCAACGCCGCGGCATCCTCGCTGCCGCCGCCGAGCCCGACCGCACCTGCCGCGGGCGACAGTGCAGCGGCCGGGAGCGCGGCGGAGGCGCGTAGCCAAGAACCGCCGAAGCCGGTGGTGGCACCGAATTGGCGTGCGGCCGCCGGCGATCCGCCAGGCTCTGTGCAAGGCAACGATGAGGACAACGGCCGCGCTCCGAACGTCAAGCTCATCAATCCCGGCGAGGCGGATCTCGGTGCAGCTGCCGAGCCGACCAAGCCGGAGGCGGACCTGGCCGACATCGAAACGGATCGGCCGGGCGTTGCCGCCTGTGAAAAGCGCTATTCGTCATTTCGCCGTAGCGACGGAACCTATCAGCCGTTCGGCGGCGGACCGCGCCTGCGCTGCCCCTTGTTGCGCTGAGCCAGCGCGCGCTCCATGGTCGCCAGCATGATTCGAGGGCGCGACCCCCAGGCAATTCCGAGGCAGCATGCACGCGGTCCCCCGCGCCTACCGGTTGGCAGTCTTCACCAAGAACCGCAGCAATCCCGCCTACGCCGGAGCGCGGCTCGGTGCCGATCGCATGGGCCAGCGTTTGGGATGCAGCGTGACGCACTACGTGCCCGCGCAACCCGATGCTGTCGAGGAGCAGCGCGCTTTGCTTGGGCGCGCGATAGGCCAAGGCGCCGATGCCATCGTGCTGGCACCGACGCATGCCACGGCCCTCAACGAGGTTCTGTCCGGCCTCAAGGAACGCGGCATCCCATTGCTTTGCTTCGTCAGCCGGCCGCAAGGCGTCGAACCCACATGCTTTGTGAGTGCCAACGACCGCGAGCTTGCGCGCGGGATTGCCGAGTATCTGTTCGATCGCCTCGGTGCCGCCGGAATGTGGTCACCATCGACGGGCATCAAAACGCCATGACGACGGCGCCACGCGCCGCTGGCTTTCGCGAGGCCGCGGCCGCCCGCCCCGGCGTCCAAATCCTGGGCTCGCGCGGCGGGGATTTTCAGTTCGAGGGCGGCAGGTCCGCGATGATTGCCCTGCTGCAAGCGCACAACCACATCGACGGCGTGCTTGCCGCCAACGACGTCATGGCGCTTGGCGCGCTCGCGGCCATGCGCGGAAGCCGGCGATCGAGCTCAATCGTCGCCATCAATGCCACACCCGATGGGATCGATGCCATCAAACGCGGCGAGTTGCTCGCCTCGGCTGCCTTCGATGCCATGACGTTGGCCTGCCTCGCCGTGGAGGCCGCGGTGCGGGTACTGCGCGGCGAGGCGGTGCCCAGCGCGCTCACGCTGCCGGTGGAAGTCGTCGATCGATCCAACTGTGGGGGCTGGGATCGACCTTACGAAGCCCGATCCCTGCCGCAATGGCAGCACTACGTGCCGCGCTAGCTCGGCCGCGCCGCGTTGCCGGCCGCAGCCGACGACGGGCTAGCCCCCGAGCGCGCCCTGTGTGTTGACATAGAGGGCGTAAACCGACTGGCTTGCCGCCATAAACAAGCGATTGCGCTTGAGCCCGCCGAAGCACACGTTGGCGCTGCGCTCGGGCAGGGCAATGCGGCCGATCGGTTTGCCGCTCGGCGAAAAGATCATGACGCCGTCGAGTTCGGCCGACCCCATGCCCCAGCCGCACCAAAGGTTGCCGTCGACGTCACACCGCATTCCGTCGGGGGTACCGGCGCCGGCATCGATCAGCACGCGCTTGTTGGCGAGCTTGCGGCCGCCATCGGCGAGGTCATAGGCCAAGATCTTGCGGTTCGGGATGCCGCGGCTTTCGACGATGTAGAGCATTTTTTCATCGGGCGAGAAGCACAGCCCGTTGGGGCCGAGCACGCCTTCGGCCACGGTCGTTGCCTTGCCGCTTTCGGCGTCGAGCCGGTAAACGTTCATTTCCAGCTCGGGCTCCGACTTATAGCCTTCATAGTCGCCGAGAATGCCGAACACGGGGTCGGTAAACCAAATGCTGCCATCGGACTTCACCACAACGTCATTGGGTGAGTTCAGCCGTTTGCCGTCAAAGCTATCCATCAATACCGTGATCGAGCCGTCATACTCGGTGCGCGTCACGCGTCTGCCGCCGTGCTCGCAGGTGACGAGGCGGCCCTGCCGGTCGCGGGTGTTGCCATTGGCAAAGGTGGAGGGCTTACGGTAGACGCTCACCGCGCCGGTCTCTTCCTCCCACTTGAGGATGCGATTGTTGGGTATGTCGCTCCACAGCAAAAAGCGCCCATCGCCGAAATACACGGGCCCTTCCGCCCAGCGGCAACCGGTGGCCAGCCGCTCAACGCAGGAGAGCTTGAGCCAATACTTCTCGAAGCTGGGGTCCAGCGCCATGATGGCGGCATCGGGATAACGCGCGGCCTGCTGCCAGCCGCTGCTGTGGGACGGGACGGGTGAAGTAGCACTAGACATGGACCGGCTCCGAACATGCTAACATGAATGCCCGTTATCGCCGGAACGCCGCTGCCATGCCAGCACAACCTTGAGGGCGCTAGGACCTGCGCAGGGTTTTGGGGCGGATCGATCGCGTCTCGGTGCGTCCGGCTTCGCCGGCCGCCTCTTGCAGCTCATGGCGAAACTCATCCCGCACCTCGTGAATAGAGGCGATCACAGGCCCAGCTTGCAGCCCGAGGTTGACGAGCGCCGCCTCGGAGAGTTGCAGGCTCGCCTCGATCGTCTCGGGTACCGCGTCCGTGACGCCGATCTTGTACAGGTGGCGGGCATGGGTTGCATCGCGGGCGCGAGAGACGATGGCGATGTCCGGCCTGAGCCGGCGCACGATCCGCACAATTTCATCGATCGCCGTTTGCCCATGAATGGTGACGATCACCGCCGTGGCCTGCGGCAGTCCACAGCTCACCAGGAACGCGGCATTGACGGCATCGCCATAGTAGACCTCACGCCCGCGCCGCCGATATTCCGCGACGGCGGCCGGATCGCTGTCGACGGCAAGGAACGCCACCTTGTGGCGCTCGAGCATGGTGCACACCAGTTGCCCGACCCGACCATGGCCGACGACGATGGCATGCTGTCTCGTATCGCTTGGCGGCGCGACCGCGAGGATTGGATCGACCGCTTTGCGCGTTTCCATCCCGGCAGTAAGCCAACGCGCCAGCATGGCCAGCGCGGGAATTGTGGCCATTGTCAGGGAGGTCACCGCTAGGGCAAAGCTGGCCGTCGTCGCGGCAACGAGTTGCAGCGCTGCGGCCAGGGCGATGATGACAAAGGCGAACTCGCCACCGGGACCAAGCAGCAGGCCGGTTTCGATGGCCGCCGGCTTGGGCACGCGAAACAGGCGCGCTAGACCAGCGATCAGCACGCCTTTGAGGCCGATGAGGCCGATCACGCACGCGAACAGCGCCAAGGGTTCGCGGGCGAGTTCACGCAAATCGATGGTCATGCCAACCGTAAAAAAGAAAACGCCCAACAGCAGGCCCTTGAAGGGCTCGATCGTCGTCTCGATGGCCTTGCGAAATTCGGTCTCGGCCAGCAGCAGACCGGCAACGAAGGCGCCGAGCGCCATGGAAAGCCCGGCCAGGCTGGCAATCACCGCCGTCCCGACAATCACAAACAAGGTCGCGGCAACGAATAGCTCGTTGGTGCCCGCCGAGGCGACAAGTCGGAACAGCGGTCGCAGCAGCAGCCGGCCTACGGCCACTATCATGCCCGTTGCCAGCGCCGCCTGGGCGAGGGCCAGCAACAGGCTCAAGCCAACGGCGCCGCCCTTGCTTTCACCGAGAATCGAGACGAAGAGCAGGATTGGCACCACGGCCAGGTCCTGCGCTAACAGCACCGAAAAGCTGGTGCGACCCGCCGCCGTTGCCAGGCGGCGCTGATTAGACAGGATCTCGATCACGATGGCGGTCGAAGATAGCGACAAACAGGCACCGACGATGGCCGCGGCCGCGGGTTTGTAGCCGGCGGCGAGAATGATGCTGCCGAGCACGGCGGTGCAAATCGTCACCTGCAAAAACCCAAGCCCGAATACGAGGCGGCGCATGGTCAAGAGCCGCTCGAAGGACAGCTCGAGGCCGATCAAGAACAACAAAAACACCACCCCGAGTTCGGCGATGCTCGACACGTTTTTGGCGTCGACCACCGTCAGCCAATAAAGGATCGGCAATTGTTGGATGAACGAGCCGAGACCAAGCGGGCCCAAAATCGCACCCGCGCCCAGGTAGCCGAGCACCGGGCTCAGGCCGAAGCGGCGCACCAACGGCACGACCACACCCGCCGTGCCGAGCACAACCAGGGCATCGCTATAAGCGCTAAGATTGATGAAGGTGGCGGCCATCTACGCCTCTGCCACGGGCCTCCTGTTCGCCTAACGCATCAGAGCGCAGCCTTGGGGAAGCCCGTCGGCATTGCAAGGGTTATCTGGCATTCCGCGGCAAGGCGGGCGCGAGCTGGCGCTCGGCCGCGGCCAGGCGCGCGCCACCGCCCGCGCAAGGGCGATCGTGCATCAATAGGACTTCGGCATGCCGAGCGCCTTCTCGGCCACATTGCACAAAATGAGCTCGCGGCTGACCGGGGCGATGCGGGCAATCAGGCTCTCGCGCAACAGGCGCTCGACGTGAAATTCTTTGGCATAGCCCATGCCGCCCAAGGTCAGCACCGCCGTTTCACAGGCCTCAAAGCCGGCTTCCCCAGCCAAATACTTGGCGGCGTTGGCCTCGATGCCGCAGGCTTCACCGGCGTCGTAAAGGCGCGCGGCCTTCAGCATCATGAGGTCGGCCGCCGCAAGCGCCATCCAGCACTTGGCGAGTGGATGCTGAATGGCCTGGTTTTGGCCAATTGGCCGCCCGAACACAATGCGCTCCTTGGCATAGCGCGCCGCCCGCGCCAGTGCCGCCCGACCGATGCCGACCGCCTCGGCGGCCACCAGGATGCGTTCGGGGTTCATGCCGTGCAGGATGTACTCGAAGCCTCTGCCCTCCTCGCCAATCAAATCCTCGCTCGGCACCGGCATGCCGTCGAAAAATAGCTGATTGGAGTCAACCGCTTTACGTCCCATCTTGTCGATCACGCGGGCCTCGACGTACTTGCGATCGAGCTCGGTGTAAAACAGCGACAAGCCACTGGTTTTCTTGTTTACCTCCTCGAGCGGCGTCGTGCGCGCCAACAGCAGCACGCGCTCGGCCACCTGCGCGGTCGAGATCCAGATTTTCTGTCCGTACACGAGGTAGCCCTCGTTGCTGCGCACCGCGCGCGTGCTAAGCCTGGTGGTGTCGAGACCGACGTTCGGTTCGGTCACGGCAAAGCAGGCCTTTTCTTCGCCCCTCACCAGTGGCGGCAAGAAGCGCTGCTTTTGCTCTTCCGTGCCGAACACCACCACCGGGTTGAGACCGAAGATGTTCATATGCACCGCCGAGGCGCCAGAAAAGGCGGCACCCGACTCGGCGATCGCCTGCATCATCACGGCCGCCTCGGTGATGCCCAGCCCCGATCCTCCGTAGGCTTCCGGAATGGCAATGCCGAGCCAGCCGGCATCGGCGAGGGCACGGTGAAAATCGTGCGGAAAACCGCCGTCGTGGTCTTTCGCCAGCCAGTAGTCGTCGCCGAATTTGCCGCAAATCCTTAAGATGGCGGCGCGAATCTCCTGCTGGGCCGCGGTCAGGTCCATCGTCGTCATTGCACCTCCGCAAGCGCCCCCACAATCCCAGCCCGGCGCAATTCGCCGATTTCGCGGGCGCTGAAGCCCCAATCGCCAAGCGCCGCGTCGGTATCGGCGCCAAGCGGGCGCGGCGGCATTCCCAGTTCGGTTTGGCTGCGGCTGAAACGCGGCGCGGGGGCCGGTTGCAGCACGCCGTCGCGGCAAAGGAAGGTATTGCGCGCCTTGTTATGGGGGTGGTGTTCGACCTCGGCCAGCGAAAGCACCGGGGCGACACAGGCATCGCTGCCGGCGAATATTCGCTCCCATTCGTCGCGCGTACGGGTGGCAATCACCTCTCGGAAATGCCGAGCGAGTACGGGCCAGCCCTGCCGATCGTGCTGCGCGGGCAGCTGCGTCGGATCGAGGCCGAGCTTGCTCACGAACTCAGCGTAAAAGCGCTGCTCGATGGCGCCGACGGAGAGCCACTTGCCGTCCTTGGTCTGATAGACGTTATACCAGGGCGAGCCGCCATCGAGCACATTGACACCGCGCTCATCGCGCCACGACCCCTGCGCAAACAGTCCAAACATCGGACCCATCAAATAGGCGGCCCCGTCCACCATGGCGGCGTCGACCACCTGGCCCTGCCCGGATTTCTGTGCCTCGAGCAGGGCGCACACGACGCCAAAGGCTAAAAACATGCCGCCGCCGCCGAAGTCCCCGACCAGATTAAGCGGCGGCACGGGCGCCTCGTCGGGCTGGCGGCCGATGGCATGCAGCACGCCGGCAAGCGAGATGTAGTTGATGTCGTGGCCAGCGCTTTGCGCCATCGGACCCTGCTGGCCAAAACCGGTCATGCGGCCGAAGACCAGTCTGGGATTGAGGGCGCGCAGCACCTCGGGCCCAAGCCCCAGGCGTTCCATCACGCCCGGCCTGAAGCCTTCGAGCAGAGCATCGGCCTTACTTGCGAGGCGCTTGACCACCTCGCAACCCTGCTCGCTCTTGAGGTCGACGGCAACCGAGCGTCGGCCGCGGTGCAGCACGTTGAACTTCGCTTCCCGCCCCGGCAAACCCAGGTCTGTGGCGCCGCGTCGATCGACGCGGATCAGTTCGGCACCCATGTCGGCAAGCAGCGTCGCCGCGAACGGCGCCGGGCCGATCCCGGCCATCTCGACAATGCGCAAACCGACGAGCGGACCCATTTTTGGTTACCTCTTGGTTGGCGGCCGTACCGAAAACGCACTGCCGGGGCAAGCCGTACGTTAGGCGGCGGCAGGCGTGAACAATCCGGGTAAACGTTTCTCAATCTGCATGTGGTTCTGATGCACGACAAAGCCGTCAACGATAAATGATCGGGCGTCAAGGGTGTCTCAGCTGCACGACCTGTCGGGCCGGCTGCCGGCTTTGCTGCAAGCGCTGCAAAGGCGGCTGCTTCGTGCCAGCCGCCTGCGCCTGGCCCTGGCTCGGCGCCAGCCGCGCTCGGCGCCACCGGCGCATGCCCTGCCTGCCGAGTTCGACCGCTTTGTGCGCATCGGCGAACGCCTCGAACGCGGGTTGGAGGAGCTCAAGGATATTCAGTGGCAAATCCGGGAAAATGAGGCCCGTTACCGGGATCTGCTCGACAATCAGGCCGACGTGATCTTGCGGCGTGACGCCCGCAGCCGCTTGACCTTCGTCAACAGGGCCTTCTGCGGCGTGTTCGGTTTGGAGCGCGAGGAGGTGCTCGGTCGCATATTCGCCCATCGGGTCTTGGCCGGCGATGCCGTGGCGCCGCTGACGCCGGGCGGGGTGCTGCGCCGCCAGCGCTACGTGCAGGAGATCGACACGGCGGCAGGTCCGCGCTGGTTCGAGTGGGAAGAGCACGCCGTACCAGGCAGCGAGACGTCCGGCGCGGAAGTGCAGTGTCTCGGCCGCGACATCACGGAAGAGCGCCGCGCCGAGGCGGAGCTCAAAGAGGCGCGCAAACAGGCGGTGGCGGCCAATCGTGCCAAGTCACGCTTCCTCGCCGCCATGAGCCACGAGATTCGCACGCCGATGAACGGCATCCTCGGCATGACCCAGCTATTGTGTGAGACCGAGCTTGCGCCCGAACAACAGACCTACGCCCGCGCCATCGACCAGTCCGCCCGCGCCCTGCTGATCCTGATCGACGAGATCCTCGATTTCTCGAAAATCGAGGCCGACAAGCTCCAGCTCACCTGTGCCGGTCTGGCGATTGAGGACTGCGTGCAGGGGGTGGTGGAGTTGCTGGCACCCAAGGCCTACGAAAAGGCAATCGACATCGCATGGGCCATCGACCCGAAGCTGCCGCGCCATCTGCTCGGGGATGAGGTTCGGTTGCGCCAAATCATCACTAACCTGGTCGGCAATGCCATCAAGTTCACCGATGCCGGCGGCGTGCTGATCGTCGTCGCGCCGGCGGCGCATGCCGGCAAGCCCGCCGCGGGCGAGCTCGCGGTGGCGATCACGGTGGAAGACACGGGCATCGGCATCCCGGCCGAGGCGCTGGCCGCTTTGTTCGGTGAGTTCGAGCAGGCCGAAGTGGCATTCGAGCGCCGTCAGGGTGGAACCGGGCTGGGACTTGCCATCTCCCGGCGCTTGGCGCGCGCCATGGCCGGCGATATTCAGGTCAGCAGCCGGCCGGGCTACGGCTCAACCTTTGTGGCAACCGTGCGCCTCAAGTGTGCCGAGCAGCCGCTCGCGCCGCGGCCTGCCCGCGCCAGCACGGCATCGATGCCGCACGTCCTGTTGGCGTTGGATCGACCCATCGAGCGTCGGGCCCTGCGCTTGGCCCTCGAAGGCGCCGGCATCCCGCTGGAAGAAGGGCCTGTTGTCTGCGCCGCGGAGCTGATCGCGGCTGCGGCGGGGCTAGGCGAGCCCTTCACGACCCTAGTGGTTGACGGTCGCTGCGGGGTTGCCGCGGCCGCGAGCCTATTGTCTTGTGCCCGACGCGCGGCCGGCACTGAGGCCGTGCAGGGCATCGTCGTGCTCCATACGGCAGCCAAGGCGGATTTTGCCGAGTTTCGCGGGGCGGGTTTTGCCGCCTATCTGCTGCGCCCGGTGCGGCCGCGCTCGCTGCTGACCCACCTCGGCGCTGCCTCGGCTCAGGCTCAGGTCGGCGAAGCGGCCGGTCGCGCCAAAGTGGCGCCCGAGCCGAGCTGGCAAGCCGGCCCACTTCGCGTCTTGTTGGTGGAAGACAACGACATCAACGCCCTGCTGGCGCGGCGGATGCTGGAGAAGGCCGGTTGCGCGGCGAGCCTGTGCGGCAATGGACGTGAGGCGGTGGATGCCATGCGCCGGGTGATCGCCGGCAGCGAGCAACCCTACGACCTCATTCTCATGGATGTGCATATGCCGGTGCTGGATGGGTTGGAGGCCACGCGCTCAATCAAGTCGCTGTTGGGCGCCGTCGCGGACGGCGCCCAAAGCGCGCCGCCCATTGTGGCGCTGACCGCCAACGCCTTCGATGATGATCGTCGTCGCTGCCTGGAGGCAGGCATGGACGACTATTTGGCCAAGCCCTTCGACCGCCATGACCTCTACCGGCTGCTCAAACGCTGGTGTGGCGGCGACCGCACCCGCGCGGCCTAGCCGGTGCCCTAGGTGTTCACGTCGTAGGCGGCAAGCGCGGCCATGTTGACGACGTCGCTGTCCTTGGCGTTCAGCGGACAAATTTGCACCGAATGCGTGAGGCCCACCAGCACGGGTCCGATCAGCGTGGCTCCGCCCAGTTCCTTCAGCATCTTGGTCGATATCGAGGCAGAATGGAAGGCGGGCATGACAAGCACGTTGGCGGTGTCCGAGAGGCGGCAGAAGGGATATTGCTTCAGGGCCTCGCGGTTGAGCGCGACGTCGGCCGCCATGTCCCCATCGTACTCGAAATCGACTTGCCGCTTGTCGAGGATTGCCACCGCCTCGCGCACGCGATCGGAACGCTCGCCGCGGGGGTGGCCGAAGGTGGAGTAGGCCAACAGCGCCACGCGCGGCTCGATCGCCAGGCGACGGGCAACGCGCACGGCCTCCTCGGCAATGTCGGCGAGCTGCACCCCATCGGGCATATCGTGCACGCTCACGTCGGCCACCAGCACGACGCGACCACGAATGAGGGCCACCGAGACGCCAATGACGCGCCGCCGGGGTTTGGCGTCGAGCACTTTGCGCACGTCCTCATAGGCGGTGTACCAGTTGCGGGTCACGCCAGTGACCATGCCGTCGGCATGCCCCAGGGCCACCATGCAGGCGGCAAACACGTTGCGATCATTGTTCACTAGCCGTTGGCAATCGCGCAGCAAATAGCCCTTGCGCTGCAGACGGCCATACAGGAAGTCCGCATACTCCTGCCGGCGCTCGTCGAGACTGGTGTCGTGCATCTCGATCACGTCCGTCAGGCCGATGCCCGCGAGATTGAAGGCCTCGCGGATCGGTACGCCGCGCCCGATCAGGATTGGGCGTCCGAGACCGGCGTTGTAGAAGGCGTTGGCAGCGCGGGCAATCTGCGGTTGCTCGCCTTCGGCAAAAACGATGCGCCTGGGTGCGGCGCGCACTTGCGCAAAAATGCTGTTGAGCCAGCCGGCAACCGGATCGAGGCGCGCCGACAACCGGCCGACGTAGGCTTCCATGTCGACGATCGGTCGCCGCGCGACCCCCGTATCCATGGCGGCCTTGGCCACGGCGGGCGGAACGTGAGTAACGAGCCTCGGATCGAAGGGCGCCGGGATGATATAGTCCGGGCCGTATTTTACCTGACGACCGAGAAAGGCGGCGGCCACCTGGTCGGGGACGTCCTCCTGGGCGAGCGCTGCCAGCGCCTTTGCCGCCGCGATCTTCATGGCCTCGTTGATGGTTGAGGCCTGCACGTCGAGCGCGCCGCGAAAGATGAAGGGGAAGCCCAACACATTGTTGATTTGGTTGGGATAGTCGGAGCGCCCGGTCGCAACGATGGCATCGGGTCGCACTTCCATCACTTCCTCAGGGGTTATTTCGGGGTCGGGATTGGCCATGGCGAAAATGATCGGCTTATCCGCCATCGATTTTACCATCGCCTGCGTCACCGCGCCGGCGGCCGAAAGGCCGAAGAAGACGTCGGCGCCCTCGAGCGCTTCGGCAAGCGTGCGCGCCTTGGTGTTGGCGGCATAGCCCGACTTCCACTGGTTCATGCCTTCCTTGCGACCCTGATAAATCACGCCCTTGGTGTCGCAAAAGATCACGTTGCGGCGCGGCATGCCCATGGCGGTCAACAACTCGAGGCAGGCAATTCCCGCCGCCCCGGCACCGTTGACCACGAGCTTGAAGGTTTCGATGTGGCGACCCGTGAGCTCGAGCGCATTGATGAGGCCGGCCGCGGCAATGATCGCCGTTCCATGCTGGTCGTCGTGAAAGACCGGTATGTTCAAGAACTCCTTGAGCTTCTCCTCGATGATGAAGCAGTCGGGCGCCTTGATGTCCTCCAAGTTGATGCCGCCGAAGCTTGGCCCAAGGTAGCGCACGCAGTTGATGACGGCGTCCGCATCGGGTGTGTCGACGAGCAGGTCGATGGCATCAATGTCGGCGAAGCGTTTGAAAAGGGCGGCCTTGCCCTCCATGACCGGTTTGGCCGCCGGTGCCCCGAGGTTGCCAAGACCGAGTATCGCCGTGCCATTGGACACCACGGCTACCAGGTTTGCCTTGTTGGTGTAGTCGTAGGCAAGATTTTCATCCTGCGCGATCGCCAGCACCGGCACGGCGACGCCGGGGGAGTAGGCCAAAGACAGATCGCGCTGCGTTGTCAGTGGCTTGGTGGGCATGATCTCAAGTTTGCCGGGTTTGCCCTGGCTATGGAATTGCAATGCCTCCTGCGCCGTGAAATGCGCGGCGGCAAACTTTCTCGACATGAGCAGCTCCCGAGCTCGCTTTCGCAGTGACGATAGAGCGCGCTCTCAGGCCACACAATGGCGCTGAACAAGATCGTGCCGCTGTTTCCTCGCCGGCACGGAACGGCTATGCCTTGCCCGGCAACGTTTGTGGCGGAGCAATGGCGGATAGGCACAAGACATCGGCGGCTGCCGGCGCTAAGGAGGCGGCGTCGCCGCCCACGCCTTCGACGCCGGCGCGGTCGCCCGCCTCCCCCGACGCGCAGCCCGCCGCGGTGGGCGTGACGCCCTCGATGGCGCAATTCCTGGAGATCAAGGCCACCCATCCGGACTGCCTGTTGTTCTACCGCATGGGCGACTTCTATGAGCTGTTCTTTGAGGATGCGGTCGCCGCCGCCGCCGCGCTCGGCATCGTCTTGACCAAGCGCGGCAAGCACCTTGGCGCCGATATTCCCATGTGTGGGGTGCCGATCCACCGCGCCGAAGAGTACCTGCATCGGCTGATCAAGCAGGGTTTTCGCGTTGCCGTCTGCGAGCAGCTCGAGGACCCCGCCGAGGCGAGGCGGCGCGGCTCCAAGGCCGTGGTACGACGCGACGTCGTGCGCTTGGTGACACCCGGCACGCTGACCGAAGACGGTCTTCTCGATGCCAGGGCGCGCAACTATCTCACCGCCATTTTTTACCCACCTCCCGGCGCCGGCGCCAAGCGCCTGGTCGCGCTCGCTTCGCTGGAGATCTCCACGGGTGAGTGCGAAATGGGCGAGGTGTCTGCCGCCGACTTTGCCGGCGACATCATGCGCCTGTGGCCCAGCGAAGTGATTGTGAGCGAGCAAACGTTGACCGCCAGCGAGCTGCGCCGGGGGCTCGACAGCGTCGCCGCCGCCGTGACGCCGGTGCCCGGCGCCTCCTTCGATAGTTTGGCCGGTGAGCGGCTGTTGAAAGAACGGCTGGGCGTTGCCGATCTGGCCGCCTTCGGCGCCTTTACGCGCGCCGAGCTGGCGGCCGCCGGCGCACTCCTCAAATATGTCGAGCTGACGCAGCTTGGACAAAAGGTGCCGTTGCGCCCGCCGCGCCGGACCGGGCCCGACGACCGGCTGCTGATCGACGCCGCCACGCGCTCGAGCATCGAGCTCTTGCGCTCGCTATCGGGGAGCAAGCAAGGCAGCTTGCTGGGCGCCATCGACCGCACCCTGACGGGTCCGGGCGCGCGCGAGCTGGCAAGTCGCCTGGCAGGGCCGCTGCGAGACCCGACGGCAATTGCCGCTCGCCTCGACGCGGTGGCCTTCCTCAATGAGCGCGATGGTTTGCGGGAGGACCTGCGCCGGGGCTTGCGGTCGGCGCCGGATATCGCGCGCGCGCTGGCGCGCTTGGCCCTGCAACGCGGCGGCCCGCGCGACCTGGCAGCGGTGCGCGACGGCCTTGGCACGGCCGGCGGCTGCGCCGAGCTGTTGCGGGCGGCCTGCGGTGCCGTCGGTCTACCCGTCAATCTCGCGGCAATCGTCAGCGCGCTGTCCGCCTGCTCCACCGGCCTCGCCCGGCAACTCGGCTCGGCCCTGGCCGATGAGCTGCCGCAACACCGCCGCGACGGCGGCTTTGTGCGGCAGGGCTTTCGCGCAGAACTCGATGCCGCGCGCGGCCTGCGCGATGACAATCGCCAAATGTTGGCGGAGCTCGAAGCCAAGTACGTGGCCGAGACCGGGGTCAAATCGTTGCGCGTCAGGCACAACAATATCTTGGGCTTTTATCTGGAGGCTCCCGCCGGTTCCGCCAAGCCGCTCCTGAGCGAGCCGCTGGCCCAGCGCTTCAAGCACCGTCAGACCATGGCAGGGGCGGTGCGCTTCACAACCGAGGAGCTGATCGAGACACAATCGCTGATTGTAGCCGCCGCCGATCGTGCCCTTGCGCTGGAGCAGGAAATCTTCGCCGAACTCCTCGCCGCGATCGAGCGCGAGCACGAGCCGCTCATTCGCTTGGCGACAGCGCTGGCCGAACTCGACTGCGAGGCCGGCCTTGCGGAGGTCGCCGCCGAACAAGGCTACGCCCGACCCACGCTCGACGACAGCACCACGTTCGACATTCGCGGCGGCCGCCATCCGGTGGTCGAACAGGCCTTGACGGCGACACAGGCGGGGCAGTTCATCTGCAACGACTGCGTGCTTGTCCCGGCCACCGCTGCCGCCCCCGACGGCTTTGCCGGGCCCCCCAAGGCGCGCCTGTGGCTGGTCACTGGCCCGAATATGGCGGGCAAATCCACGTTCTTGCGGCAGAACGCCCTGATTACGGTGATGGCGCAGATGGGCTCGTTTGTTCCGGCTCGTTCCGCCACCATCGGCATCGTTGATCGCCTGTTCTCACGTGTCGGGGCCGCCGACGATCTGGCCCGCGGGCGCTCGACCTTCATGGTGGAAATGGTCGAGACGGCTGCCATCCTCAACCAGGCAAGCGAGCGCTCCCTCGTCATCCTCGATGAGATCGGGCGCGGTACGGCCACCTTCGATGGCCTGTCGATTGCTTGGGCGGTCGTCGAATTTCTGCAGGCCGTCAACAAGTGCCGCGGGCTGTTCGCCACCCACTACCACGAGCTGACCGTACTGGCTGGCCGCCTCGACGAGATCGCCAATGTCACGATGGACGTCAAAGAATGGCGCGATGAGATCATCTTCCTGCACAAAGTCAGGCCCGGTGCCGCCGATCGCTCCTACGGCATCCAGGTGGCGACCTTGGCCGGATTGCCCAAGCCGGTGACCGAACGGGCGGCCCAAGTATTGGCGCTGCTGGAGAATAGCGAAGCCAAGGCTGGCAACGGCGAGGCCTTGCTGAGCGATTTGCCGCTGTTTGCGGCGGCCCGCTCCAAGGCTTGCGAGCGTCAGGAAGCGACGGCGCTTGAGCGGGCGCTGGCCGATCTCAATCCGGACGAGCTCACACCCAAGTCGGCGCTTGATACCCTGTACAAACTCAAGGCCTTGGTGGAGAAGGGTCGCCCGTGACGATCTCGCCGCCCGGCAGTAGCTATGATCGCTTGACCGCGATGGACAACAATATCACCCCTGCGCCCTATTTCGATCTACGCGAGCTTGGCCGTGAGCTCGAGGGCATCATCGAAGCGCAGGGGTCGGTAGCGGCGGCGCGGCCGGCCGTGGTCGAGCGCTTGAAGGAGCTTTTGCGTTCGGCGCGCGCCGCGGCCGCGCGGCAGCTTGAAAGTGACGGCAACGGACGCCGTTGCGCCGAGGGCCTGGCGCGGCTCCACGATGCACTCATTCAACTGGTGTTCGACTATACCAGCAATCACGTCTATCGTGCGACCAACCCATCCGATGCGGAGCGAATGGCGATCGTCGCCACCGGCGGCTTCGGCCGAGGTCTGCTCGCACCCTCCTCCGACCTCGATTTGTTGTTCGTGTTGCCCTACAAGCAGACGCCCTGGGGCGAGAGCGTGGTGGAATACCTGCTCTACCTGCTGTGGGACCTGGGCCTCAAGGTCGGCCATGCCACCCGCTCCGTTGAACAGTCGCTCAAGCTTTCGCGTGGCGACATTACCATCCGCACCGCCCTGATCGATGCCCGCTACATTCTGGGGGACCGATCGCTGTTCGCCCAACTCACCCGGCGCTTTCAGGCGGAAGTCGTTGCGGGGACCGCGCGCGAGTTCGTCGAGGCCAAGCTCGCGGAACGCGATGAGCGCCACCAGCGCGCCGGTGCCTCGCGCTACCGCGTCGAGCCCAATATCAAGGACGGCAAAGGTGGCCTGCGCGATCTGCACACCCTGCATTGGCTCGCCAAATATCTTTATGGCAATGGCCTGAGCGAGCCCAACGCGGAGACCTCGGTATTTTCGGCCGAGGAGTATTCCACCTTTCGGCGCTGTGAAGACTTTCTTTGGACGGTCCGCTGTCATTTGCACTTTCTTGCCGGACGCGCCGAGGAGCGGCTGACCTTCGATCTGCAGCCGGCCATGGCGCAGCGCCTCGGCTACTCCGAGCGGGCAGGCCTGCGCGCCGTCGAGCGCTTCATGAAGCACTATTTCCTGGTCGCCAAGGACGTCGGCGACCTGACGACCATCCTTTGCTCGGTGTTGGAAATGGAACAGCACAAGGCCTCACCGAGCCTGGCGCAACTTTTCAATCCGCTGAGCTGGCGCGCGCGCCGGCGGATCCGCATTACCAGCGATTTCCGCATCGACAACGGCCGTTTGAATGTCGCCGATGCGGACGTCTTCAAGCGCGATACCGTCAATCTCATCCGCTTCTTCGCCACGGCCGAGCGAACCGGGGCCTTTTTCCATCCAGGCGCCGTGCGGCTGCTGCGGCACTCCTTGCGCTTGGTCGACGACAAGCTCCGCAACGATCCGGAAGCCAACCGCATCTTTCTCGACATGCTCTGTTCTGCTGCCAACAATCCCGAGCCGGCGCTGCGACGCATGAACGAGGCCGGAGTGCTCGGCCGCTTCGTGCCCGAGTTTGGCCGCGTCGTCTCGATGATGCAGTTTAACATGTACCATCATTTCACGGTCGACGAGCACCTGATCCGCACGGTGGGCGTTCTGTCGGACATCGAGCGCGGCATTGCCGCAGAGCCGCACCCGCTCTCGACCGCCATCATTAAAACCGTGCAGTACCGGCGTGCCCTGTACGTGGCGGCCTTCCTACACGACATCGCCAAGGGCCGCGAGGAGGATCATTCGATCGCGGGCGCTCGCATCGCGCGCCACCTGGCCCCGCGTTTCGGCATGAGCGGGGCGGAGACCGAAACCGTAGCCTGGCTCGTCGAGCAGCACCTCGCGATGAGCTCCTTCGCCTTCAGTCGCGATATCGGCGATCCCAAGACGATCCGCGATTTTGCCGACATCGTGCAAAGCCCCGAGCGCCTCAAGCTGCTGCTGGTTCTCACCGTGGCGGACATCCGCGCGGTGGGGCCTTCCGTGTGGAATGGCTGGAAGGGGCAGCTGTTGCGCGCGCTCTACTACGAGACCGAGCCCGTCGTCGCCGGCGGCCACACGCAGCTTGCTTCGCGCGATCGCATCGCCGCCGCCCAGGCGGCGTTTCGCACGGCGACCGCCGATTGGCCGCGGCTCGACGCTGAGCGTTTCATCGAGCGCCACTACCCCGACTACTGGCTCAAAACCGATACGCGCAAGGTTCTGGAGCACGCCAAACTGATCCACTCAGTCGAGGGCTCTGAGCGCAAGTTTGGCAGCAGCGTCGCCACCGACGCCTTCACGGCGATTACCGAGCTGTCGCTGTTCGCCCCCAACCACCCGAGGCTGCTGGCGCTGTTTGCGGGCGCCTGTGCGGCGACCGGGGCAAACATCTCGGGTGCCCACATTTCGACGACACGCGATGGATTTGCGCTCGATACCTTCCTATTGGCGCGCGAATTCGACCAAGACGAGGACGAGCTGCGACGCGCGCGGCGCATTTCGGAGACCATCGAGCAACTGCTCAAGGGCGAGCAGCGGCTGGGGGCGCTGATGGCCAAGCGACGCGAACGCCGCGGCAAGATCGGCGCCTTCCAGGTTGCGCCAGAGGTCTTGATCGACAATGCCGTATCCCAGCAATTCACCGTGATCGAGGTTGCCGGTCTCGATCGACCGGGCCTGCTGTTTGAGCTCACCAACACAATTTCAGACCTCAACCTCGATATTACCTCGGCGCATATCACCACCTTTGGTGAGAAGGCGGTCGATGTGTTTTATGTCACCGATCTCACCAACAAGAAGATTGTTAGCCCGCAGCGGCAAAAGGCTATTCGCCAACGCCTGCTTGAGGTGCTGGGCGAGGGCGCCGCCGGCGACGCTTCGCTGGCACGCCCCGCCAGTGGGCAGCTGCCGTCGCGGCTCAAGGCCAGGCCTTGATGTCGGCAAATTGTCGCGTCAGCAGTGCGCTCATGTTCAGCCTCCGAATCGCGCTCGCCACGCTTGCGCTCCTCTTTCTGGCGCCGCTGGCCGTGCAGGCGGCCTGGTGGCTATCGCACGACACCGCCGTGGCCTGGAGCGAGGCCGATTGGTCGAGCGCCCAACTGTTACCCGCGGCCCGAACAAAGCCCGAGGCGCTGGTGCACGTCTATGCAGCGCGCACGGGCCGCTGGAAGGGCATTTTTGCCCACCATAGCTGGATCGTGATCAAGGAGCGCAACGCCGCGCGCTACACGCGCTTCGACAAGGTGGCATGGGGCCGCCCCATCAAAATCGACGGTTGGGCGCCCGATGCGCGGTGGTATGGGCACCGGCCGGTTCGGATCGGCGCCGTGGAGGGCGCGGCGGCTGAGGCCTTAATTCCCAAGATTCGCGCGGCGGTGGCGAGCTATCCCCACAACGATTTCGGCGGTTATCGGGTTTGGCCCGGCCCCAACTCGAACTCGTTCATCACCCACGTCTTGTGCGCCATTCCGGAGGCCCAAATCGCGCTGCCGCCGACCGCGATCGGCAAGGATTTCCGCCCCGAGGCGGACCTCATCGCGCTGACGCCAAGCCGAACGGGCCTGCAGCTGTCCGTTGCCGGCCTCGCCGGTTTCACCGTTGCCTGGGTGGAGGGCGTGGAAATCAACCTCTTCGGGCTGGTGCTGGGCATCGATCTGCGCCGGCCGGCGCTCAAGCTCCCCGGGCTCGGGCGCATTGGTGTCGGCATGGTGATCTAACAAGCCCCGGCGCGCCGCTTTGGCGCGCGCAACCCGCCTCGGTCGTGCTCGGGGGCCGAGCCAAGCGCCGCCATAGCGCCTCGCCTGCCTTGCTCTTGTCCGCGGGCTCCGTTAGGGGTCGGACCCCATGAGACTCTACCGCGCCTTCGCCACGGTCGGCAGCCTGACGCTCCTCAGCCGTGTGTTCGGCTTCATACGCGATATTTTGCTAGCCGCCACCCTGGGCACGAGCGCCGTGGCGGATGCCTTTTTTGTCGCCTTTCGCTTCCCCAACCTGTTTCGTCGCCTGTTTGGCGAGGGGGCCTTCAACTCCGCCTTCGTTCCCCTGTTTGCCAAGGCGCTGGAGGGCGAAGGCAAGGAGGCGGCGCGCCGGTTTGCGGAAGAGGCGCTGGCGGGCCTGGTGTTCGTGCTGCTGCTGCTGACGATCGTTGCCGAGCTCTTGATGCCCTTTCTGATGTGGGGCCTGGCCCCGGGTTTCAGCGCCGATCCGGCCAAGTACGATCTCGCCGTGCTGCTGACGCGCATCACCATGCCCTATCTTTTGTGCATGTCGATGGTGGCGCTGCTCTCAGGCGTACTGAACTCGATGGGCAAGTTCATAGAAAGCTCCTCGGTCTCGATCGTCCTCAACCTCACCATGATGACGGCAACACTCATGGCGCTCGCCATGGGCCTGCGCAACGATCCGCTGGCCGGCGTCATCCAGGCCGCAGGCGTGTTCGTTGCAGGTCTGCTGCAGCTCTGGCTCCTGCTCGACGGGGCGCGGCGCAACGATTTGTGGCTCACGCTGCGATGGCCGCGCCTGAGCCGAGGCGTGCGCCGCCTCGTCCGACTGGGCATTCCGGGCGTGATTGCGGGCGGCGTCACCCAGCTCAACATCATGATCGGTACGATTGTTGCCTCGCTGCAGGATGGCGCCGTATCGCACCTTTACTATGCGGATCGGATTTACGAGCTACCGCTGGCGATCGTCGGCATTGCCATCGGCGTGGTCTTGCTGCCGGACGTGTCGCGCCATTTGCGCGCGGGCAAGCAGGCCGCCGTAATGGACAGTCAAAACCGCTCCGTCGAATTTGCCATGCTGCTAACGGTGCCGGCCGCGGCGGCGCTGGTGGTAGTGCCGACGCCGATCGTACAAGCCCTATTCGAGCGCGGCGCCTTCACCTCGGCCGACACGCCGGCGACGGCCTACGCGCTGGCGATCTTCGCGCTCGGCCTGCCCTCGTTCGTACTCATCAAGGTGTTCTCGCCGGCCTACTTCGCCCGCGAAGACACGGCCACTCCCATGCGTTATGCGACCTTGAGCCTCACGCTCAACACGCTGGGCTCGATCGCGCTGTTCTTCGCGTTCCGGGCTTTGGGTCTGATGCCCCACCTCGGCATCGCGGTCGCAACCACGCTCGGCGGTTGGCTAAACGCCGCACTGTTGTATGCGACGCTGGTGCGCAGGGGACAATTTACCAGCGATGCCCGCCTGCGCCGGGCTTTGCCGCGCATCGTGCTGGCGAGCCTCGCCATGAGCGCCCTGCTGTGGATCGTGGCGGCGCTGCTGGCGCCCTCGTTTGCCCGCGGCGGTGCCACGCTTGAACGCAGCCTGGCGCTCTTCACGCTGATCGGTAGCGGCATCCTGGCCTATGGCGCTGGCGTGCTCGGGCTGGGCGCGGTGCAGATCCGCCAACTGCTGCCATTGCTGCGCCGCGCTTCGCCGGCGGCGGACACTTGAGGCCGAGAACAGCAATGAATGCCCGGCCGGCGGCGCTTGCCTTCCTTGCCGGCTGACGCCATAACGCGCGCGCATTCAAGAGGGATACCCATGGCCTTCACCCCGCGCGTCTTTTCCGGCATGCAGCCGACCGGCAATCTCCACCTTGGCAACTATCTGGGCGCGCTGACGCGTTGGGTAGAAATGCAGAATACGCACGATTGCCTCTACTGCATTGTCGACATGCACGCGATCACCTTGTGGCAGGACCCCGCCGAGCTCAAGGCCGCGATCCGCTCGGTGACGGCGGCTTATCTGGCCGCCGGTCTCGATCCCAAGCGCAGCATCATCTTCAACCAAAGCCAGGTCGCCGAGCATGCCGAGCTGGCGTGGGTGTTCAGCTGCGTGGCGCGCCTCGGCTGGCTCAATCGCATGACCCAGTTCAAGGAGAAGGCGGGCAAGGATCGCGAACAAGCCTCCGTTGGGCTTTATGCCTATCCGATCCTGATGGCCGCCGATATCCTCGTCTACAAGGCAACCCACGTCCCCGTCGGCGATGATCAGAAGCAGCATCTCGAACTGACGCGCGATATCGCGCAAAAGTTTAACAACGACTATGCCGACGCCATCCGCGCGGCCGGTCATGCCGAGGCGGCTTTCTTCCCCCTGTGCGAGCCCGTCATCATGGGACCGGCCACGCGCGTCATGAGCCTGCGCGATGGCACCAAGAAAATGTCAAAGTCCGATGCATCGGAGCTTTCGCGGATCAACATGACGGACGATGCCGACACCATCGCGCGCAAGTTCCAAAAGGCCAAGACCGATCCCGCGCCGCTGCCGAACGAGGAGGCGGGCCTGGCGAACCGCCCGGAGGCCGACAATCTGGTCGGCATTTTCGCCGCCCTTGCCAACCACAGCAAAGCCCAGGTGCTGCAGGAGTTCGGTGGCTCGCAATTTTCCAAGTTCAAGAGCGCTTTGGCCGAGCTGGCGGTGGCACGCCTCGGTCCCGTCAATGCCCAAATGTCGCGGTTGCTGGCCGATCCCGGCGAAATCGATCGCGTCCTTGCCGACGGCGCTGGACGCGCTCGGCAGCTGGCCGCACCGATCATGCGCCAGGTCAAGGAGATCGTGGGGTTCCTGCAGCCCTGATCAAGCTTCGGCGCCGGCGCGCATTGCCAGGCCCCCGAGCGCTATTGTTGGCGAGGGCAAGCCATGGCAGCATGCTGTCCATGGCCAACTAGCCATGGCAGCGTGAGACATGGCCAAGAAGCGCAGAGTCTTCGAACAGGGCCACCGCCGCAAGCTGATGGTGGTCGTGGACGAATCGCCCGAGGTGGAGGGCGCCCTGTTTTACGCCGCCTGCCGTGCCTCCCACACGGGCGCCCATGTGCTGTTGCTCTACGTCATCGAGCCCGACACCCAGGTCTGGGACGCCGTGCGGCAGGCGCAGCTCGAGGAACAGACCACCAAAGCCAAAGCGTTGTTTCGCCTGTTTCGTCGCAAACTCAGCAATGACGGCCTCGATATGGTGCCGATCGAGGAGGTGATCCGGGAGGGCAAAAAGGTCGACGCCATCCTGCAGCAGATCGACGAGGACGAGGATATCGCCATCCTGGTCCTCGGCGCCTCCAAGGAAGCGACCGGACCGGGGCCGCTGGTCTCCTCATTGGGGGCGGGGTCGGCCGCCGGCAAATTCCCGATCCCGATCACCGTCGTTCCCGGCGAACTGGCGATCGCCGACATCCAGGCGCTGGCGTAGGGGTCGCCGTTCGCGACCGGCCCTCACATTTTGACCCTGCGCCTCCCATCTACTAGAATGATTCCAAAGAACACGCATCGAGGCACATCCCCCATGTTCATCCAGACCGAACCGACCCCCAATCCGGCGACCCTCAAGTTCATTCCGGGCCAGACGGTGCTTGGCGAGGGTAGCGTCGACTACCGCGACAAGGTCGAGGCCGGAGGCTCGCCGCTGGCGCTGCGGCTGTTCGACGTGGAGGGCGTCACCGGAGTATTCCTCGGCGCGGACTTTATTTCCGTGACCAAGAGCGACGGCGAGGAGTGGCAGCACATCAAGCCCGCCATTCTCGGCGCCATCATGGACCACTACATTTCCGGGGCACCGGCGATGGCGAGCGGGGGCGATGGCGCGGATGCCGCCGCCGAGGACTACGACCCGGAAGACGAGGATACCGTCAACACCATCAAGGAGCTGCTCGATACGCGCGTGCGGCCCGCGGTCGCCAATGACGGCGGCGACATCGTCTTTCACGGCTACAAGGATGGCGTCGTGTTCCTGCACATGCGCGGGGCCTGCGCGGGGTGTCCGAGTTCGACCGCAACCCTGCGCCACGGCATCGAAAATCTGCTGCGCCACTTCTGTCCCGACGTGCGCGAGGTGCGGCCCGTGTAGACTTGCCGCGGCCCGGCGCCGGTTAGGCTGTTTGAGCCCCGCTCGTCCACGAGCGGGGTTTTTGCTATCGATGGAGCCCTTTTGGAGAGGCAAGCATGGCACAGCGACTGGACGATAGCGCGCTCGGGCAACTGTTTTTGGAGGCACGCACGCACCGCGCCTGGCTGCCGATCGAGGTGCCCGATGCCGTGCTGGTTGAGCTCGTCGACTTGATGAAGTGGGGTCCCACGGCGTCCAACACCCTGCCGGCGCGCATCGTCTTTGTGCGTTCCAAGTCGGCCAAGGAACGCCTGCGCCCGCTGTTGGCGGAAGGCAATCGGGAGAGGACCATGCTGGCCCCGGCCTGTGCCATCATCGGCTACGATGCCAAGTTCTTCGAGCATCCGCCGCAAGGACAAGAGCCGATGCCGGGGTTTGCGCAAAATCCGAGCGGCGCGGAAACCGCCGCCATGCGCAACAGCTCGCTGCAGGGCGGCTACTTCGTGCTCGCCGCGCGTGCGCTCGGCCTCGATGCCGGGCCGATGTCGGGCTTTGACAATGCCGGCGTCGACAAGGAATTCTTCGCCGGCACCGACATAAAATCTAACTTCTTGTGCAACCTCGGCTATGGCGACCCGCCCAAGCTGCGGCCACGTGGTCCCCGCTTCGCCTTCGCGCAGATGGCGAGCATCATTTGACGTCCATGCATATCCTTGCCTTCGATACCTGTCTTGGCAGCCTCTCCGTGGCCGTGGCGCGGGCGGACCCAACCGGTGCGCGCCTGTTGTGGGAGAGCTGCGAACGACGCCAGGCCGGGCACGCCGAGCGGCTGCTGCCGATGCTGATCGCGGCGCTGGCCGGCGCGGGTTTGGGCTTTGCGGACATCGGGCGCATCGCCGTCACCTGCGGCCCGGGCAATTTCACGGGCGTGCGCACCGGCATTGCCACTGCCCGCGCCCTGGCCCTGGCGACAGGCTGTCCCGCCGTGGGCATGGGTTGTCTGGCGGTTATCGCCCACGGGGCTCGCGCCCAGCTCGGGGACGCGAGCCGGGGACGGCCGCTGGCGGTTGCCCTCGATGCGCGCCTGGGCATGCTCTACTTTCAGCTTTTCCATGCCACGGCCGCAGCGCCTGGAGCTCCCCTGCTGTTGGCCCCTGAGGCCTGCGCCGAGGCCTTGGGCGGGGCGCCGGCGATCGTGGTGGGATCGGGCGCGGCAGCGGTGGTGCGGGCAGGGGCCGCGGCTGCCGAAGCGCGGCTGCCCGAGGCCGAGCCCTGCGCATCGGTAATGGCGCTGCTCGCCGGCGGGTCCGTCGTTGGCCAGCCGCTCAAGCCCCTCTATTTGCGCGCACCCGATGCCAAGCCTCAGGCCGGTGGGGTGCTGCCGCGGGTGTTCGGCTAATGCCGGCGCCGCCCGCTTGCGGCCTCAGCCTGCTGCGGGCCAGCCCGGCGGACGCCCACGACTGCGCCAAGCTCCACGCCGAGCTCTTCGATCCACCCTGGGATGCGCGAAGCTTCGCAAGCTTGCTCGGGCACCCGGCGGCGGTGGCCTTCGTGGCGCGGCAGGCAGCAGCAGCTGACACCGTCGCCTTCATTCTTGGCCAGGTCGCGGCCGACGAAGCCGAAATCCTGGGGCTCGGGGTCCGCGCCGACTGGCGCCGTCAGGGCCTCGCCAGCCGCCTGATCGCGGCCCTGATCGGGGCCGCGACGGAAGCGGGTGCGCGTGCCTTGTTCCTCGAGGTGGCCGCCAGCAATACGGCTGCCCTTGCGCTTTATCGCAGACTGAGGTTTGAGGAAACGGGCCGGCGCCGGGCCTACTATGTCACGGCCAAGGCCGCACCGCTTGATGCTGTTACATTCGCCCTCGCCTTGTAGTAGAGTTGGGGGCTCGGGATTGCGGCCGACGCCCGGCTCTCCTATAAGCAAAGAAGCACAAGGATTCTCTGTCGTTATCAACGGCATGTCGGTCTTGATCGAAACTTTCCCAAGCCGTATCGAGCGGCTTTGCGCAGAAAAGCAGCTGCGGTTGACGGGGCAGCGGCGCATTATCGCGCGCGTGCTCTCAGACTCCAAAGATCACCCGCACGTGGAGGAGGTTTATCGGCGCGCCAATGCCGTCGATTCGCGCATTTCCCTGTCAACCGTGTACCGGACACTCAAGCTGTTTGCCGCCAAGGGCATCCTCGAGCGTCATGACTTTGGCGCGGGCAGGGGCCGCTACGAGGAAGCCGCCGGCAAGCACCATGATCATTTGATCGATATCGAGAGCGGCAAGGTCATCGAGTTCCGTAACGAGGAAATCGAACGCCTGCAGGAGCGGGTGGCGCGCGAGCTGGGCTTCACGCTGGTTGGTCACCGCCTCGAGCTGTTCGGCGTGCCACTCAAACGAGGGCGCAAATAATTGCTGCCGAGCGAGGGTGCCTGCCGGTCTCTGCGGGGGGCGTTGCCGCATCCCGGCCCTCGAAATAAGTTGGGTTAAATGGCTGCATCCAAAAAGGTGTTCGTCAAGACGTTCGGCTGCCAAATGAACGTCTATGATTCCGAGCGCATCGGCGAGGCCCTTGGCCGCGCCGGCTATCTCGCCACCGCCGCCATCGAGGAGGCCGATATGGTCGTCCTCAACACCTGCCACATTCGCGAAAAAGCGGCGGAGAAAGTCTATTCCGAGCTCGGTCGGATCCGTCAGCTCAAAGTCCGTCGCCAGCAACAGGGCAAGCAAACGCTGGTGGCGGTGGCAGGCTGCGTGGCCCAGGCCGAGGGCAGCGAAATCGTGCGCCGCGCCCCGGTTGTGGATCTCGTTGTCGGGCCGCAGAGCTATCATCGTCTGGGGGAGCTCGTGGCGCGCGCAAGCCGTGAAGGGAGGCCCCAGATCGAGACCCAATTCCCGCTGGAGAGCAAGTTTGCGGGCTTGCCGCGGCGACGCTCGACGCAGCGGGCAAGCGCCTTCCTGACGGTGCAGGAGGGCTGCGACAAGTTCTGCACATTTTGCGTGGTTCCCTATACGCGCGGGGCGGAGTACTCCCGGCCCGTGGCCGAGATCGAGGCGGAGGCGCGCCAGCTCGTCGAGGGCGGCGCGCGCGAGCTGACGCTGCTCGGGCAAAACGTCAACGCCTATCGCGGCAACGGGCCCGATGGGGTGCGCTGGAGCCTGGCACAGCTGCTGGGCCGCCTGGCGGGTATCGATGGGCTCGAGCGGCTGCGGTATACCACCAGCCATCCCGGCGACATGCTCGATGACCTGATCGCGGCGCACGGCCGAATGGCCAAGCTGATGCCGCACCTGCATTTGCCCTTCCAGTCGGGCTCGGACCGGATCCTGGAGGCAATGAACCGCAAGCACAGCGCGGCCGACTACTTGGCCCTGATCGGGCGACTGCGTGCCGCCCGGCCGGACCTGGCGCTCTCCACCGACATCATCGTGGGCTTTCCGGGCGAGACGGAGCACGACTTTGCCGCCACGCTGGCGCTGGCGGAGGCGGTGGGCTTCGCGCAAGCTTATGCCTTCAAATGGAGTTCGCGGCCCGGTACGCCCGCGAGTACATTTGGCGGGGCGGTCCCGGAGCCGGAAAAAGACCGCCGCCTGGAGCGCCTGCAAAGGCTTCTGGGACGACAGCAAACATCGTTCAATACGGCCTGTGTCGGGCGGGTGATGCCGGTGTTGTTCGAGCGCCCCGGCCAACGCCCCGGCCAGATCGTCGGTCGGTCGCCTTACCTGCAGGCCGTCCATGCCCAGGGCACGCCGCAGCATATTGGGGGCTACCTCGACGTTGAAATCTTGAGTGCGGGACCCAATAGTCTCAGCGGTTTGATCCTGCAGCCTGGGCGCGGCAGCTATGGCGCCGAAAGCCGCGCCATGTGCTAACGTTGGAGGTGGAGATTCTCTGCTATTGTGTTTTCTTTAGGAGGCCAGGTCTTTGACTGGCATGCGTGGGCCGGGGGCTGCCGGGCTGGGCAAGCAGCTCAGAAGTGAGCAGGCCCGTCTGGTGGTGCCGTTCGAAGACAACCGGCATCTCAATCGGCTGCTCGGGGAATACGACGGCCATCTGGCGCTGCTGGAGGAGCGGCTCGGGATCGAGGCCCATGCTCACGGCAACGTCGTTACCCTGACCGGACCCGGCCCGGCCTGCGAGACGGCGCGCGAAGTGCTCGAAAAGCTCTATGCGCGCATACGCCAAGGCGAAGACATCGGTCCCGGCGATGTCGATGGCTTGTTGCGTCATTCGCGCGCCGATGCCGTCCCGGCGAGCCCGCTGGCGCAAATCCGCACGCGGCGCAAGGTGGTGACGGCGCGTTCGCCCAACCAGGGCGCCTACATCGAAGCGCTCAACCGCGTGGATCTGGTGTTTGGGCTGGGCCCGGCCGGCACCGGCAAGACCTACCTTGCCGTCGCTTATGCCGCCCAGTGCCTGGAGCGCGGGCAGGTCGAGCGGCTCGTGCTATCGCGCCCGGCGGTGGAGGCCGGCGAGCGGCTGGGCTTCCTGCCCGGCGACATGCGCGAGAAGGTCGATCCTTATTTGCGCCCGCTCTATGATGCTCTTTACGATGTGCTGCCAGCCGCCAAGGTCGAGCGGGATTTGACCACCGGGGTGATCGAAATCGCGCCCCTGGCATTCATGCGCGGACGCACGCTGGCGCACTCCTTTGTCATTCTCGACGAGGCGCAGAACACCACGAGCATGCAAATGAAAATGTTTCTCACGCGGCTCGGCGAGGGCTCGAAGATGGTGGTCACCGGCGACCCCAGTCAGATCGACTTGCCGCATGGGCAGAAGTCCGGGCTCGAAGAGGCGGTCGGGCTGCTGCAGGGGATCAATGGCATCGAGGCGATCCGCTTCACCTCCGCCGATGTCGTGCGTCGCGATCTCGTTGCGCGTATCGTCGATGCCTACGAGCGCTTGCGCTAGTTCATGGCCATGAGCCGTCCCGCCGATAATGTCCCTTTGCACGCCGACGCGGCGGCCGAGCCACCGCCCGATCCCTTAAGCCTCAACCTCAACGTCAGCCAAGCGGAGGGCGAGTGGGGCGGTGGCGATGCCCTGGTGGCGGCCATCGGCAGGGTGGCGGCCGCCTTGAGCCGACATCCGGCCGGCGGCGGCACGCAGGGCCGGGAGGCCACCATCGTGCTGGGCAGCGATCGGCTGCTGCGGCGCCTCAATGCCACCTACCGGGGCAGGGATGTGCCAACCAATGTCCTCTCCTTCCCCTTCAAGCCGCGCGCCCGCGCGGACCGGGAAGCCAATCGCTACCTGGGCGATGTGGTGCTGGCGGCCGAGACGGTTGCCGCGGAGGCCGCGCAACGCCGCCTTGAGCCGGTCCACCATGTCCAGCATCTTGTCCTGCACGGTCTATTGCACCTTATCGGCTATGACCACGAGACGGAGGCCGAGGCCGTGGCGATGGAGCGGCTGGAGACGGAGATTTTAACGGCAATCGGCCTTAAGGACCCCTACGCCTCGAAGCCGCCGAGCCAACATTAGCGCCCTGTGCCATTACCAGGCTTTCCACGCCATGAACGGCAAATCCTCAAGTGCGAAATCCGACGGCGTCCAGCCCGCGGCCCAAGACACCGGTGAAACCGGACACGGCTGGCTCTCGGCGCTTCGCGCCCGGCTCGGCATTCCCGGTGCGCCGACGCTGCGCGCCACGCTCGAGGCAGAACTGAAAGCGGCCGGCGACGGGCATGCCTTCTCAACGGAGGAGCGCGAGATGCTGCTGCGCATCTTGCGCTTCGGCGCCTTGCGCGTCGATGACGTCATGGTCCCACGCGCCGATATCATTGCCGTCGATGAGAACGAGCCTATTCGCGAGTTGCTGCGCACCTTCGACGTCGCCGGCGTGTCGCGCGTGCCGCTCTTTCGCGAGTCGCTCGACGATCCACGCGGCATGGTGCACGTCAAAGACCTATTGCGCTGGCTTTACGGCGATGCCACCGGGCGTGCTGCCGACGGCAATGGCCCGACCGGCGAGCGCCCGGAACCCGGCCCCGCCGAACCGGTGCTCGACCTCTCCCGCAGCGACCTGTCGAAGCCGATTGCCGCCACCAAGCTGCGCCGTCCCATGATTTACGCGCCGCCCTCGATGCCGGCGGCGAACCTGCTCATTCGCATGCAGTCAACGCATATCCACATGGCCCTGGTCGTCGACGAGTACGGCGGTACCGACGGCTTGGTGACGATCGAAGACCTGGTCGAACAGATTGTCGGCGACATCGAGGATGAGCACGACGAGGTTGAGGCCGCCCACATTATCAGCGATTCCAAGCTTGGCTTGCTGACCGCCGCGCGCACCCCCGTGCGCGAGCTCGAACAGCACCTCGGCATCCCGTTGCTCAAAGCCGACGAAGAGGCCGACATCGATACCCTAGGCGGCCTGGTGTTCGCGCTGGTGGGGCGTGTGCCCGCGCGCGGCGAATTGATCCGGCATCCCGCGGGCGTCGAGTTCGAGGTCCTCGATGCCGATCCGCGGCGGGTGAAAAAGCTAAGGGTGCACGTCACGCGCCGGCCAGCCTCAGCGGAACCAAGCATTGTCAAATCTTGAGCCGAACTGGTGTTGCAGCGGCCCGCAACAGCCGCCTGCGGCGCGCGGCTCGGCGCGCCTCACCGCCGCGCTCGCCGCTTGGGCCGGGCGCCTCGCAGCCTTGCTCGGCTGGCGGCGCCGGGCCGCCGCCTTTGCCGCCGGCTTGGTGTCGGTGCTGGCAATGGCGCCCTTCAACGTCTGGCCCGTGCTCTACGTCACCCTGCCCGTGCTGATCTGGCTGATCGACGGGGCCAGCGGCAAGGCGGCTCCGCTCGGATCCGAGCCTGCCCCGCCGGTAAGGCCCCGGACCGGGGCAAGGGCGGCGGCGGCCGTGGGCTGGTGGTTCGGGTTTGGCTATTTTATCGGCGGGCTTTATTGGGTCGGGGATGCGTTTCTTGTCGAAGCCGAGGTGTTTGCGCCCCTCTTGCCCCTCGCCGTCACCTTATTGCCCGCCGGCCTGGCGCTCTTTCACGCCGTGGCCGCCGGGCTCGCGGCCCGCTTCTGGGGCCCGGGGAGCTGCCGTGTGCTCGCTTTGGCACTGTCGCTTTCGGCCATGGAATGGGCCCGCGGGCACCTGTTGAGCGGCTTTCCATGGAACGTGCTGGGGTATGCGCTCACCTACCCCCTGTCCTTGCTGCAAAGCGCCGCCGTGGTCGGCATCTATGGCTTGACCCTGATCGGTGTCGGGCTGCTGGCGGCCCCCCTCGTCCTCATGGTTGAGGCGCCGGCGGGCCCGGCGGGACGGCGCCGCCGCGGCCTGGCGCTGGTGCTCGGCAGCGTGCCGTTTTTGGCCATGGCGGCCTGGGGCCACCTGCGCCTGGCCGGCGCTCCCGTCGCGATGGTGCCGGGCGTCAAGCTGCGGATCGTGCAGCCGAGCGTCCCCCAGCGGGAGAAGTGGCAACCCGAAAACCAGGAGCGCATTTTCCTCGACCATCTGCAGCTGTCGGCCCGCAACGCCGCGGGCCTGCCCGACGGCCTGGACGGCATTACGCACGTCGTTTGGCCGGAGGCGGCGATGCCTTTCCTGCCGGTCGACCACCCCGCCGCCCGGGCCGCGATCGGACGCCTGTTGCCGCCGGGAACCTTGTTGATCGCCGGCGGACTGCGCGCGGAGGCCGTCCCGGCGGGCTCGACCGCCGCCCGGCGGATCTTCAACAGCCTTTTGGTGTTCGCAGACGGCGGCCGCCTGCTCGCCGCCTACGACAAGGTCCACCTCGTGCCGTTTGGCGAGTACCTGCCGTTTCAGGGCGCACTCGAGGCGGTGGGCCTGCAAAGCCTGACGCGGCTGCGCGGCGGCTTCAGCAGCGGGCCGACGCCCCGTCCGCTTTTGCACCTGCCCGGGCTGCCGGCGGTGGCGCCGCTCATTTGCTATGAGGCGATTTTTCCGAGCGCCGTCGTTGCCGGGCCCGAACGGCCCTCGCTTCTCGTCAATCTCACCAATGATGGTTGGTTCGGCAACACGACTGGTCCGCGTCAGCACATGCAGCAGGCGCGTGTGCGCGCGGTGGAGGAAGGGCTACCCCTGCTGCGCGTCGCCAACAATGGCATTTCGGCCATGGTCGACGGCCACGGGCGGGTGCTCTTGGAACTGGGCCTCGATCAGCGCGGGTCGGCGGATACGGGGCTGCCCGCGCCCTTGCGGCCGACGCCTTATGCCCGCTTTGGCGATGGTCTTTTCCTGGGCCTGTGGCTGGCCGGGGCCGCCGTGCTGCTCACCGCCCGCCGCCGCGGCGCCTGATGCCGGCGGGCCCCGCGGACGCGTTGCAGTGCACCTGAGGTTGACGCATTGGCCATCTGCACCTACCAATTGCAGGCGAAGACCAGGATTGACGGGGCTGAGTGAATGTCGAGACCGACCGAGTTCGCCGCGGACGTGGATGGCGAGGATAAGGGCTCGCGCCGACCCAATCCCATCGACGTGCATGTGGGCAGCAGGGTCCGCTTCCGCCGCATGCTGCTTGGGATGAGCCAAGAAAAACTTGGTGAGAAGCTGGGTTTGACCTTTCAGCAGATCCAAAAGTACGAGAAGGGCATCAATCGAATCGGGGCCAGTCGGCTGTTCGACTTGGCGCAGGTGCTGGGGGTATCGGTGCAGTTTTTCTACGAAGAGGCGCCAACGGGGGAGGTGCCGCGCTTCGTGGCCGACGGCTTTGCCGAGCGCCCGGCGGAAAGCTCGATCGTGGAGTTCTTGCGCAGCCGCGATGGCTTGGAGCTCAACAAGGCGTTCGTGCGGATCGCGGATGTCCGCGCGCGGCGCGCCATCGTCGAGCTCGTGCGCAGCCTTGCCGCCGACGACGACGTGTTGGACTAAAGGGCGCCGCCAGCGCTGCCGGCCGGGGTTGTCAGCAGTGGCCGTGCGCGCGCCGCGGTCATCTTGACCCCCGCCATAAACACTGTAACAAGACGCGCAATTTGGCGCCTAGCCATGGGGAACACAGTGTCGCGAAAGTCCTATTTGTTTACGAGCGAATCGGTCTCGGAGGGGCATCCGGACAAGGTTTGCGACCGCATTTCCGATGAGATCGTCGACCTGTTTTACCGCGAAGGCCCGAAAGCCGGCGTCGATCCCTGGCAGCTCAGGGTCGCCTGCGAAACCCTCGCCACCACCAATCAGGTCGTGATCGCGGGCGAGACGCGCGGGCCCAACACCATCACGCGGGATCTGGTGCAGCACGTGGCACGCATGGCGATCAAGGCCATCGGCTATGAGCAAGAGGGCTTTCATTGGGATCGGGCGGATATTCGGGTGCTCTTGCACCCGCAGTCGGCCGATATCGCCCAGGGCGTCGACAGTGGCGGCAATCGCGACGAGGGCGCGGGCGATCAGGGCATCATGTTCGGCTTTGCCTGCAAGGATACCCCGGAACTGATGCCGGCTCCGATCTACTACAGCCACAAGATCCTTCGCCTGATTTCGGAGGCCCGGCATGCCGGCAAGGAGGCGGTGCTGGGCCCCGACTCCAAAAGTCAGGTCACCGTGCGCTACGAAAACGGCAAGCCGGTCGCGGCGACCCAGATCGTCGTCTCCCACCAGCACCTGGTGGAATCCATGACCTCGGCCCAGGTGCGCGAGCTCGTCGAGCCTTACGTGCGAAAGGCGCTGCCCAGCGCATGGATCAGCAAGGACACGATCTGGCACGTCAATCCGACGGGCAAATTCCACATCGGTGGTCCGGACGGGGACTGCGGGCTGACGGGTCGCAAGATCATCGTCGACACCTACGGTGGGGCAGCCCCCCACGGCGGTGGCGCCTTCTCGGGCAAGGACCCGACCAAGGTCGACAGATCGGCGGCCTATGCGGCCCGCTATCTCGCCAAGAACGTGGTGGCGGCGGGACTTGCCGATCAGTGCACGATCCAGCTCTCCTATGCCATCGGCGTCGCCAAGCCGCTGTCGATCTACGTCGACGTTGGCGCCAATCCCAACGATATCGATACGCCCAAGCTCGAGCGTGTGCTGGGTGAGCTTGTGGACTTGTCACCGCGCGGCATCCGCAAGCACCTCGACCTCAACAAGCCAATTTATGCTCGCACCGCGGCCTATGGGCACTTCGGCCGCGAGCCCGACAATGAGGGCGGGTTCTCTTGGGAGAAGACGGATCTTGGTCCCAAGATCAGGGCAGCCATGGCCTGAGGTTCGCACCGCCTCCAGCGTTTGCGGCGCCGGGCGCCATCACCCCTTGGTCGTGCCATGACGGCGGGCAGCGGCGAGCTGCGCAGCTACGGTCGCCGACGCGGGCGCGCGCTCAGCGCACGCCAGGCCGGCCTCTGGCGCCATCTCCTGCCGCGCCTTGCCGTTGCCGGCACCGCGGCGGAGCTGGCAAGCCCTCACCGCCTGTTCCCGCCTGGCATAAGTGAGGTGTGGCTCGAGATTGGCTTTGGCGGCGGCGAGCACCTACTCTGGCAGGCCGAGCAACATCCCGAGGCGGGCCTCATCGGCTGTGAGCCCTTCCAGGACGGCGTGGTTAAGGTCCTGGCCGCGATCGCCGAGCGCCCGGCCACCAATATTCGTTTGTATGCCGATGATGCCCGCGGTCTTATGCGGCATCTGCCGGCAGCCTCTATCGGTCGGGTCTTTGTGCTCTTTCCCGACCCGTGGCCGAAGCGTCGGCATTGGAAGCGCCGGCTTCTGTCGGAGGCCACGCTCGCCGAGCTGGCGCGCGTGATGGCGCCGGGCGGCGAGCTGCGCCTTGCCACCGATATTGCCGACTATGCCGCCTGGATGTTAGTGGCCGTGCGGCGGCAGGGCAGCTTTCGCTGGACGGCCGCGGCCGCCGTTGACTGGCGCGAGCGCGGCAGCGACTGGCCCCAGACCCGTTATGAAGCCAAGGCTTTGCGCGCGGGCCGCCGCTGCAACTATTTTCGCTTCCTGCGGGCCTGAGCACTGACGCGAACACCGGCCCGAGTACCGGCCCGAGACCGGCCCGAGTACCGGCCTGAGTACCGGCCCGAGTACCGGCCCGAGTACCGGCCCGAGTACCGGCCTGTGGCACGCCTCGAACCTGGGGCAGGCGTTCCTTTTGCAGTGCGACAAAAATCACACTTCCCGCTTGCATGTTGGGCAATTCCCGCTTACCATCCTGTTGCTCATGATCATCTCAACTCTGAGAGTGGGCCCTCCGGGTCCGCTCTTTTTGTTTTGAGTGGGTCGAGCGAGCACCCCACATGGGAGTTTCGGGCAGGCGGAGACGCGGTGGTCGATAGCACACCCGAGGCGCGCTTTATTCATGAGACCGGGCTGGCGGCACAGCTTGCTGGGCTGGTCGAACCGGTGCTTGAGGACTTGGGATTTCGCTTGGTGCGGGTTACCATTTCCGGTCGCAACGGCACGACGGTCCAGATCATGGCCGAGCGGCCCGATGGGACCATCACGGTCGAGGAATGCGCGGCGATCTCGCGCAATCTGTCGCCGCTGCTTGATGCGCATGACCCGCTACCCGGCCACTATGCGCTCGAGGTGTCCTCACCGGGCATCGACCGGCCCATGGCCCGCGTCTCCGATTTCGAGACCTGGGCGGGTTATGAGGCCAAAATCGAGCTGAAGCAGCCCGTGTCCGGTCGCAAGCGTTTCCGGGGGATGCTTGAAGGTGTCGAGAACGGAGAGGTTCGCATCGAGGTCGAGCTCGATCAACTCGGGCGTCAGGTCGTGGCACTGCCGGTTGCGCTCATTGCCGAGGCGCGGCTCGTGCTGACGGATGAGCTCATTCGCGAATCGCTGCGGCGCTCGAAGCGAGCAAGTGCCGACGAAGCAGCAAATGCCGACGAAGCAGCAGATGATGTTGCGCCGTAGCTTGAAGTGGAGGGTGCCTTAGATGGCCCAAGCCGGAATTAGCGCTAACCGTTTGGAGCTGATGCAGATCGCCGATGCGGTCGCGCGCGAGAAGTCGATCGATCGCAAGATCGTCATCGAGGCGATGGAAGACGCGATCCAGAAGGCGGCCAAGGCCCGCTATGGCGCCGAGAACGACATTCGCTGCGTGATCGACCCTAAGACAGGCGAGACCAAGCTGACCCGCGTGCTGCAGGTGGTCGAAACGGTAGAAAACGACTCCACCCAAATCGTGCTGGCGACCGCCAAGCGACGCAATCCCGATGCCAAGATCGGCGACCTGATCGCGGAGCCCTTGCCGCCGCCGGATTTCGGCCGGGTATCCGCCCAGAATGCCAAGCAGGTGATCGTGCAGAAGGTGCGCGATGCGGAACGCGAGCGCCAGTATGGCGAGTTCAAGGACCGCGTCGGCGAAATCGTCAGCGGCACCGTCAAACGCGTCGAATACGGCAACGTCATCGTCGATCTGCAGAAGGCGGAGGGGATCATCCGGCGCGACGAGATGATCCCGCGGGAAAACGTCCGGCTCGGCGACCGCATCCGGTCCTATATCTATGATGTGCGGCGCGAGCAACGCGGGCCGCAAATCTTTCTCTCCCGTGCCCGTCCCGAATTCATGTCGCTGCTGTTCCGGGCGGAGGTGCCCGAGATCTACGATGGCATCGTGCAGATCAAATCGGTGGCGCGAGATCCCGGTTCCAGGGCGAAGATTGCCGTCATTTCCAAGGACTCCTCGATCGATCCGGTCGGCGCCTGCGTCGGCATGCGCGGCCAGCGTGTGCAGGCGGTGGTTGGTGAGCTGCAGGGCGAGAAGGTCGACATCATCCAGTGGAACCAGGATGCCGCCACCTTCATCGTCAATGCGCTGGCGCCGGCCGAGGTGACCAAGGTGGTGCTGGATGAAGATTCCAACCGCATCGAGGTTGTGGTTCCCGAAAGCCAGCTTTCGCTGGCGATCGGTCGGCGCGGCCAGAACGTGCGCCTCGCCTCGCAACTTACCGGTTGGGATATCGACATTCTGACCGAACAGGAGGAATCGGAGCGGCGTCAGAAGGAGTTCACCGAGCGCTCGCAGCTGTTCATGGAAGCGCTCGACGTCGACGAGGTGATCGCCCAGCTGCTGGCGACCGAGGGCTTCGAGACCGTCGCCGAGGTGGCCTACGTCGATGCCGGCGAGATTGCCCACATCGAGGGCTTCGACGAGGACACCGCCAAGGAAATACAAGCGCGCGCCCGTGAATACCTGGAACGCCAGGAGGCCGAACGGGATGCCAAACGCAAGGCGCTTGGCGTTTCCGATGAGCTCGCCAAAATTCCCGGTATCAACACGGCAATGCTGGTGGCCTTCGGGGAGAACGAGATCAAAACCGTGGAAGACCTCGCCGGCTCGGTAACCGATGAGCTGGTCGGCTGGACCGAGCGCAAACGCGAGAAGGATGCCGAACCGGTCCGCCACAAGGGTGTGCTCGAGGGTATGGAAATCGGGCGCAAGGAGGCCGAAGACATTATCATGGCGGCGCGCATTGCCGCGGGCTGGGTAACGGCCGAGGACCTGGAAAAGCTGCGCGCCGAGCAGGAAGCCGCCGCGGCCGCAGCGCAGGCCGCCGCCGCGGCCCAGAGCGCTCCGGCCGTGGCGACGGGCGCCAAGGCCTGAGAGCCATGGCTCGGCAAGGATCAAGAGGCAGGTGGCAAGCGCGGACGACAGGCAAGTTCCTCCGGATGCGACGCATGGTTCGCCGCGGCGGCTGTGTGCCGCCACCCGCAGCCACAAGGACCCCGACGATCTCATCAGGTTCGTGCTCGCCCCGGATGACAGCATCGTTCCTGACCTGGCGCGGCGCTTGCCGGGTCGCGGGGTTTGGGTTGGCGCAACCCGCCGGGACGTGGCCGCCGCGGTAGGCCAGCAGGCCTTCGCCCGCAGCCTGAAGCGCGCCGTTCTGGTGCCGGACGACCTGGCCCATAGGGTCGAAAGCCTGCTTTCGCGGCGTCTCGCCGACGCCATCAGCCTCGCCCGGAAAGCCGGCCTCCTGGTTGCGGGATTTGCCAAAGTGGAAGAAATGATTGACCTCGGCCGAGCGGTCGTCCTTGTGCATGCGGCCGATGCCGCCGGTGACGGTGTTGGCAAGCTCGACCGTAAATTCAGGGCGTTACGGGGTCCAGACGGAGAGGCTGAGGCAATTGTGCGGGAGTTGACGAGTGCCGAATTGAGCTTGGCCATCGGGCGGTCAAATGTGGTACATGCTGCAGCGTCCGGAGGTGGCGCCTGCCGGCGAATTGCCTATGAGGCCCGCCGGCTCAGACACTACCGAGAGGGTAGCCCCGAGAGACCTGCGGATATCGGTTCGAATACAGGACGTGTATGAGCGAGATCAAAGAGACCACCGACAAGACCCTACGCGGTGACGTGCGCAAGCCCTTGAGCTTGAAGCGCACGGTCGAGTCCGGCCATGTGCGGCAAAGCTTCAGCCATGGCCGATCGAAATCGGTGGTGGTCGAAAAGAAAAAAAAGCGCACGATATCGGCGCCCGGCGAGGCGGAAGAGGCCGCCGCGCCCGAAGCGGCCGAGGCGGTGGTCGCCGAGATCGTGCATCAGCAGCGCACCGGGGGCCTGTCCACCGACGAGGTCGATGCGCGTCGTCGTGCGCTCGAGGCCGCGCGCGAACGTTCCGAAATGGAAGAGCGCGAGCGCGCCCGCCTCGAAGCCTTGAAGCCACCGCCGCCGCCGGTGGAGGAGCCAACGCCTGAGGTCGAAGCCGCCGCCAGCTCGCCCGCCGTAGCCGAGCCGCAAGCCGAAAGCGATGCGGTTCAGCCACCAACCACGGAGGCAAAGCCGGCGCGCGCCCCCGAAAAGACGGGCAAGCCCGCCGACACGATCAGGCGGCCGGAAATCGTGAGCAAGCGTCCCGTGCGCAGCCTCGAGGTCGAACCGGACAGCGAAGAGGAAACACGCACCAAGAAGAAGGGTGCCAAACCGACCAAGAGTCCGGTCAAGGGCGCCGAGGAGCGTCGTGAGCGCATCAAGCTCACCATCAACAATGCCTTCGACGAGGCCCAACGCGAACGGTCGCTTGCTTCGCTGCGTCGGCGCCGCGAGCGCGAAAAGCTGCGGCAGGCCGGGGTCGTCCAGCAGCGTGACAAGGTCATGCGCGAAGTAATCATTCCCGAGGTCATTACCATTCAGGAACTGGCCAACCGCATGACCGAGCGGGCGGTCGACGTCATCAAGCTGCTGATGGCGCAGGGCGCCATGCACAAGATCAACGACGTGATCGATGCCGACACCGCCGAGCTGATCGTGCAGGAGTTCGGCCACACGCCCAAGCGCGTTTCCGAGGCGGACGTCGAAGAAGGTTTCATCGGCAAGACCGACGCCGACGAGCAGCAGCTGCCCAGGGCGCCCGTCGTCACCATCATGGGTCACGTCGACCACGGCAAGACCTCGCTTCTGGACGCGATTCGCCAGACCGAGGTCGCCGCCGGCGAGGCCGGGGGCATCACCCAGCACATCGGCGCCTATCAGGTGGCAACGCCCGATGGGCAACGCATCACCTTTATCGATACTCCGGGCCACGAGGCTTTTACGGCCATGCGTGCGCGCGGTGCCAAGGTCACCGACATCGTCGTGCTGGTGGTGGCCGCCGACGACGGTGTGATGCCGCAGACCGTCGAGGCAATCAACCATGCCAAGGCCGCCCGCGTACCCCTGATCGTTGCCATCAATAAGATGGACAAGCCCAATGCCGATCCCAACCGCGTACGAACCGACCTTTTGCAGCACGAGGTGATCGTCGAAAGCATGTCGGGTGAAACGCTCGAAGTTCCGGTATCGGCGTTGCAAAGGACGGGTCTCGACCGGCTGCTCGAAGCCATCCAGTTGCAGGCCGAGCTGTTGGATTTGAAAGCCAACCCGAACCGGTCGGCCGAGGGGGTGGTGATCGAGGCGAAACTCGAGCGCGGCCGCGGCCCGGTCGGGACCGTGCTCGTGCAGCGCGGCACGCTGCGCGTCGGCGACATCATCGTGGCCGGATCGGCTTGGGGCCGCGTGCGCGCACTGATCGACGATCGGGGCGAGCCGGTCACGGCGGCGGGACCGTCGGTGCCGGTGGAGATTTTGGGTTTCGACTCGGCACCGGAGGCGGGCGATCCCTTCGCCGTGGTCGAAAGCGAGGCCCGCGCCCGCGAGATCACCGATTATCGCATGCGCAAGCGGCGTCAGACGCTTGGGTCGGCCGGCACCGCGCGCACCCTCGAGCAGATGATGCAGCAGCTCAAGGAAGCTGGGCGCAAGGAATTTCCCCTGCTGGTCAAGGGGGATGTACAAGGTTCGGTGGAGGCCATTGCCGGGGCCTTGCGCAAGATCGGCAACGAGGAGGTGGAGGCGCGCATCATCCACTCGGGCGTCGGCGGCGTGACCGAATCCGACATCGCCCTTGCCAATGCCTCCAAGGCGGTGGTGATCGGCTTCAACGTCCGCGCCAATGCACAGGCAAAAATGCTCGCCGACCAGTCCGGCGTCGAAATACGCTACTACAACATCATCTACGACCTGGTCGACGACGTTAGGGCGGCGATGTCGGGCCTGCTGGCGCCGACCGTGCGCGAGATCTTTCTTGGCAATGCGCAAATCCTTGAGGTGTTCAACATTTCCAAGGTTGGCAAGGTCGCCGGCTGCCGCGTGACCGAGGGCAAAGTGGAACGTGGCGCCAAGGTCAGGCTGATTCGGGACAACGTCGTTATCCACGAGGGTACGCTCTCCACCCTGAAACGCTTCAAGGACGAGGTGCGCGAGGTGCCGGCGGGGCAGGAATGCGGTATGGCCTTTGCCAACTACCAGGATATCCGCGCCGGCGACGTCATCGAATGCTTCAACGTCGAGACCATCGCCCGGACACTCTAGACGTATTTGCCGTTGCTGGGGGTCGGCACGCGAGCGCGCCGGCCCTTTTTCCATCCGAGTTCGCAGCATGCCCAAGCGCCATTCCGGCAAAACGACGGGGCCCTCGCAGCGGCAGCTGCGCGTGGGCGAACTGGTCCGCCATGCGCTGGCCGAGTTGCTTACCCGCGGCGAAATTCACGATGCGGTGCTCGCGGCCCACGTCCTGACGATACCCGAAGTGCGTATGTCGCCGGACCTACGCCTGGCCACCATTTTTGTGATGCCGCTCGGCGGCAAGGACGTCGAAGCGGTGCTGGCCGCCCTGGAAAGCAACAAGCGCTACATCCGCGGCGAGATCGCGCGCGCCGTCAATTTGAAGTTCGCGCCCGATGTGCGGTTTCGCGCCGATGAGAGCTTCGATGAATCGCTGCGCATCGATCGGTTGCTGGCAAGTGACAAGGTGCGGCAGGATCTCGATAAACGATGAGTAGCGCACGCCGCAGAAAGGGTAAGGCAATCAACGGCTGGCTGGTGTTGGACAAGCCTGCCGGCGTCACCTCTACCTACGCGGTCGGCGCCGTGCGCCGGGCCTTTGCGGCGCGCAAGGCCGGGCACGCGGGCACCCTCGACCCCGCGGCAACCGGCGTGCTGCCCATCGCTTTCGGCGAAGCCACCAAAACCGTGCCGTATGCGGTCGACGGCGAGAAGTGCTATCGCTTCACCGTGCGCTGGGGCGCCGAGACGGAAACCGACGACGCCCAAGGACGGATCGTGCGCACGAGCGGGCTGCGCGGCGAGCCGGCGGCAATTTCGGCGCTATTGCCGCGCTTCACCGGTGAGATCATGCAGACGCCGCCGGCCTACTCGGCGGTGAAGATCGCCGGCAAGCGGGCCTACGATCTGGCGCGCGAGGGCGCCGCCGTTGCCCTCGAGCCGCGGCCCGTTGCGATCCACGCCCTCAAACTGCTCGAGATGCCGGACGCCGACAGCGCCGTATTCGAGGCTCGCTGTGGCAAAGGCACCTATGTGCGCGCGCTCGCCCGCGACATGGGGCGCGCGCTCGGTTGCCTCGGACACCTGGTCGCGCTGCGGCGCACCCGGGTTGCGGGATTTGGCGAAGACGCCGCGATCAGCTTGGCGCACCTTGAGGGCGCCTTGCAGGAGGGCGAAGCCGCGCTGCTGCGCCTGTTGCTGCCGATCGAGGCCGCGCTCCACGATTTTGCCGTGCTCAATGTGGGCCCGGCCGACGCGGCTCGGCTGTTGAACGGCCAGCCGATCCTGATTCGTGGCCGCGACGCCCCCTACCAGCCCGGGCCGACCTACGCGCTGTGCATGGGCAACCTCGTCGCGCTCGGAGAGATCGCGCGGGGGGAGTTGCACCCGATCCGCGTGTTCAATCTGGGGGACGCTGGATAATTGAACTAAATCAAGTGCTTACGTCCGGCGTTTTTGCTCGCAATCGCCGCCAGTTCGTGTATAACGCCGTTCATCCGCGGCCAGCGCCGCGGCAAACGCGACCAGGCTGGACGACATCCCGGCCACGGCCGCTTCCAACACTTCAGCACGCAAAGAAAGGTTAAGCCGATGTCGCTCAGCGCACAGCGCAAGCTGCAACTCGTCAAGGAATACGCAACTAAGAAAAACGATACCGGTTCGCCCGAGGTCCAGATCGCGCTGTTGACGGAGCGCATCAACGGCCTGACCGAGCATTTCAAGCTGCACAAGAACGACAACCATTCGCGGCGTGGCTTGCTCAAGATGGTGAGCTTGCGCCGCCGGCTGCTCGACCACGTGAAGTCGCGCGACGAGGGACGTTATCAGAAGATCATCGAGCGTTTGGGAATCCGCCGCTAGCGGACCAATGGTCAGCCGGCCGAGCGGCTCACGTCGCAAGATGCGCAAACTATGGGCCGGCTTTGAGCCGCAGCAAGTGCCGCTACTCGGCACTTTGCACATGAGAAACGAGATACGAGATGTTTGACACACAACGTGTAGAACTGGAATGGGCCGGGCGCAAACTGGTGCTCGAAACCGGCAGGATGGCCCGGCAAGCGGATGCCACCGTGCTGGCGCAATACGGCGAGACGACCGTACTGGCGACCGTGGTCGCGGAAAAGGCGGAACGAGCCGGAATTGATTTTTTTCCTTTGACCGTCAACTACCAGGAGAAGACATTTGCCGCCGGCAAAATCCCCGGTGGCTACTTCAAGCGCGAAGGTCGCCCCACGGAAAAGGAGACGCTGACCTCGCGCCTGATCGACCGGCCGATCCGACCCCTGTTCGTGGAAGGCTTCAAGCACGAGACGCAGGTGGTCGCCACCGTGCTGTCGCACGATATGGAGAACGATCCAGATATCGTGGCGATGGTGGCCGCCTCGGCGGCCCTGACCCTGTCGGGCGTACCCTTTCTGGGCCCAATCGGCGCCGCCCGCGTCGGCTTGATCGATGGCAAGCTCGTGCTCAACCCCATGATCGACGAGATGGCTAATAGCGATCTCGATCTGGTGGTGGCCGGCACGGCCGACGCCGTCATGATGGTTGAATCGGAGGCTAAGGAACTGCCCGAGATGCAGATGCTGGAGGCGGTGATGTACGGCCACAGCGGTTTCCAGCCGGTCATCAAGGCCATCATTCGCCTGGCGGAGAAGGCGGCCAAGGAGCCGTGGGATTTCAAGGCCGCCGACAAATCCAAGTACAAGGCCAAGGCCAAGGCCCTGGTCGAGGCGGAGCTGCGCACGGCCTTCGCCACGCCCGAGAAGCAAAGGCGCCATGAGCTCGTCGAGGCGGCGAACGCCAAACTGAAAGCGGAGTTGCTGGGAGCCGAGGCCGACGCCAAGGAAGAGGTGTTGCTCGGCTCGGTATTCAAGGAGCTCGAGCAGGAAATCGTGCGCGGCGACATCATTCGCACCCAGCGCCGCATCGACGGGCGCGACCTGAAGACGGTGCGTCCGATTCGCTCCGAGGTGCACGTGCTGCCGCGAACGCACGGTTCCGCCCTGTTTACGCGCGGCGAGACGCAGGCGCTGGTGGTGGCAACGCTTGGCACCGGCGAGGACGAGCAGTACGTCGATGCCCTCGAAGGCACGCGCAAAGAGCGCTTCCTGCTGCACTATAACTTCCCGCCCTATTCGGTGGGCGAGACGGGTCGGATGGGATCGCCGGGCCGGCGCGAGATTGGCCACGGCAAGCTCGCCTGGCGCGCCGTGCATCCACTGATGCCGAGCGCGGAGGAATTTCCCTACGTCGTACGCATCGTCTCGGAAATTACCGAATCGAACGGCTCTTCCTCAATGGCGACGGTCTGCGGCTCGTCCTTGGCGCTGATGGATGCCGGCGTGCCGCTCAAGCGTCCGGTAGCCGGCATCGCCATGGGGCTCATCAAGGAGGGCAACGACTACGCCGTGCTGTCGGACATCTTGGGCGATGAGGACCATCTGGGTGACATGGACTTCAAGGTGGCGGGCACCGAGAAGGGTGTGACCTCGCTGCAGATGGACATCAAAATTGCCGGCATCACCGAGGAAATCATGCGGGTGGCGCTGGAGCAGGCGCACCAGGGCCGCATGCACATCTTGGGCGAGATGTCCAAGGCCCTGGGTTCGGCGCGCACCGAACTCGGTGAACACGCCCCGCGCATCGAGACCATCAAAATCCCGGTCGACAAAATTCGCGAGGTGATCGGATCGGGCGGCTCGGTGATCCGCGAGATTGTGGCCGAGAGTGGCGCCAAGATCGACATCGAGGACGACGGCACCATCAAGATTGCGGCGGCCAAGCGCGAAGCCATCGAGGCGGCGCTGGCGCGCATTCGCGGCATCACGTCGGAACCGGAGGTGGGCCAGATCTACAAGGGCAAGGTCGTCAAAATCATGGAATTTGGCGCCTTCGTGAACTTTTTCGGAGCCAAGGACGGCCTCGTACACATCTCCCAGCTCACGCACGGTCGGCCCGAGACCGTTGGCGAGGTCGTGAAAGAGGGACAGGAAGTCTATGTGAAGCTGCTGGGCTTCGATGATCGCGGCAAGGTGCGCCTGTCCATGAAAGTCGTCGATCAGGCAACGGGCAAGGAAATCCCGCGCGCGGAGGGCGAGGCCGAGGAACGCTTCGAGGGCGGCGGGCGTCCGCCGCGGCGCGATCGCGGCGAGCGCGATCGCGGCGAGCGTCGCCGGGAACGGGGCTGATGGCGTTGCCGGCGCCGGCCGCTCACCACCAGCATGCCGGCAGCGGTGTGCTTTGATGCGCGGCGGCCGCCGCCCGCGGCCTCAATGCTTTCCCAAAGGGATGGCGCAGTGCTCGATTTCGGCGCCATGGCGCCGTCTGTTAGGCACGACCGCGGCGGGCACCGGCCAAGGGACAAGCATCGAACGATTGGTCCCGCATGCTGGCTCCGTTTGGCGCCCGATGCGACGTCGCCGTGGCGGGGCAGCGACACAACATCGGGTTAACGACAGGCGCATCGATGAGGTCACGGCTGAGGGCAAGCGGTTCTCCAGCGCGACCCTGCCCGCCTGGGCACGCAAGTCCGCGCAGGTGAGCGAGGTCTTGCCGCTGCCCTGCTGCCTGCACGGCCGGGCCTCGCCAGGGATCGGCGGGCCAAGCCACGACCGGCTGGTCCGAGCCGCAACCCCGGCGACCAACCCGCCCCCAGTCAGGAGGTCACGCCCACGCCGCATGGCCCGCCGATCCATGGGTCTTGACAGGCTCCCGAGCCGGTGGAGCCGAGCCGCACGCGCCAGCGGGGCGGCGACGCAAGCCCCGAGCCGCCGCGGCGTCGCCAATGTGGCAAAAAAATGCCCGGCACTAGACCACAGCTTGGCGCCTGCGGCCCAAGCATCGCACTCGGCCAACATGCGCCGCGCGCCGGCGACGGACCGCCCCGCCGGGGCGCGTTAACCATCCGGCATTGTGCCGAGGCGGGCAAGTGTTTGTGGTCCGCATCGGCGCACGAGCCTCAACGCATCGATGGAGGACATGCATGCGGCCAGGAACTGCAGCGATTACCGCCGGAGCACTCATCTGTCTCGCTCTGGCGCCAACGGCGGCGCAAGCCCGTTGGGAGCGACTGGGCTGTCAAAAGGTGGGCTTTATCGCCGATAAGGACGTCATCAGGGTCGGGCGCGGCGAAGGCCGCTTCAAATCCATCCGCCTGCAGGTCTCCGGCAACAAGGTCTACATGGACGACCTGAAGGTGATCTACGCCAATGGCGAACCCGATGACATCCCCGTGCGATCGGAAATTCGTGACGGCGGACAAACGCGCCCCCTCGACCTCAGAGGCGAGCGCCGGGCCATCAAAGAAATCGAAATGAAGTACCGCTCACAGCCGAACTTCAAGGGTCAAGCCACCGTCTGTGTCGAGGCGCAGTCCTAGCGCTTTGCCCGATCCGGCGGGATGGCTTGTTATGGCCAACCCGCCAGTTCGCGCGCAAGGAGGCGCGCGCCGAACAGCACGAAGACGGCGCCGAACCCCACTTCCATGCTTGGCCGGTAGCGCCCATAAAAGCGGCGCGCGGCGGGCTTTTGCAGCAGCCAAGCAAGCAGCATGAGATAGCAGCCGTTGCCGACGACGATAATGCCGACGGCGGCGAGCCCGGTCGCAAGGTTGGCCTTGAGAATGCCGACGCCGGCAAAAATGCTAGCGAGGAAGAACAGGGCCTGCACGTTGGCGAGCGCGGTGAGGATGCCTTGCGCGAACGTGCCTGCCGGCGAGGCGGTGTCCGCGCCGGCCGCCGAGGCTCCCTCGGCGCCCGCCCCTTGCAAGCCCTTGAGCAATAGCCGTGCGCCAACCCACACCAGATAAGCGCCGCCCAGCACATAGATGACCAGGCGCGCGGATGGCGCCGTCGCCAGCAACAGGGCCAAGCCCAGTAAGGTCGCCAAGGCGTAGCCGGCAATGCCGATGAGATTGCCGATGAGGGCGATGGCCACGTCTCTCCAGCCGCGGGTCAAGGCGAGGTGGACGATCAGCAGGGAATTGGTCCCCGGCGTGGGAACGATGGCGAGCCACAAGAGCGTGAACGCCCACAACACCTGATAGTCGAGCGCCAAGTCCTTCTCCTCGCCCGATCCGGGCTAATGACCACGCCGACGCCCGAGCCGCGCGCGGGCCCGCGCGGGTTGAGTGGGCGGCCCGGGTGCGGCCTCGCGAGGGCTCGTCGCCGCCGGCACGTTTCTGCTACACTTGCCGATCCCAACAAGGACGGTCCCTGATGCTGCGTCAATCCCTGGTCGAATATGCCAAGCCGCTCGAGGCCACCGAGGCGCCGACGCCAACGGTTTCCGGCACCGAGGTGCTGCTGCGCGTGAGCCACTGTGGGGTGTGCCACTCCGATCTGCATCTGCAGGACGGCTACTTCGATCTCGGCGGGAGCCAAAAGCTCGATGTGCGCGGCAACCGGCCGCTGCCCTTCACGCTCGGCCACGAGATCGCTGGCGTGGTCGAAGCCGTCGGGCCCGAGGCCACCACGATCGTCAAGGCTGGGCACTATGCCGCCTTTCCTTGGATCGGCTGCGGCAAATGCGGGCTTTGCGCGCGTGGCGATGAGCACATGTGCAATTCGCCGCGCGCGCTCGGCGTCACGGTCGACGGCGGCTATGCGACGCACGTGGTCGTACCGCACCCGCGCTATCTGCTCGATATGACGGGCATTGCTCCGGAAATCGCCGGCGCGCTGATGTGCTCCGGTCTGACCGGCTACAGCGCGATCAAGAAGGCGGTCGCTTACCTGCGGGCCGGCCCCTTGCTGATCGTGGGACTTGGCGGCGTCGGCATGATGGGCCTGCAGTTCGCCCGCGCCGCAACCAACAAGCCGATCTTGGTCGCCGATATCGATGCTAACAAGCGTCGGGCGGCCTTGCAGCTGGGCGCGGCGGAGGCCTTCGATCCCGCCGATGCCGGTGCGCGCAAGGCCATCATGAAGGCCTCGGGTGGCGTCGGCGCCGCCGTCGACTTTGCAGGTTCCGACAAGTCCATGAACTTTGCGCAGGGCACCGTCGCCAAGGGCGGTGCGGTCGTCATCGTCGGGCTGATCGGCGGCAGCTTTTCCATGCCGGTGCCGATGTTCCCGCTGCGGTCGCTGACCATCATGGGCAGCTACGTCGGCTCGCTCGCCGAGGCGCGCGAAATGATGGCATTGGTAAAAGCGGGTAAGGTGGCGCCGATTCCCGTCGAGTTGCGCCCCCTCGCACAGACGAGCCACGCACTTGATGACCTGCGCGCGGGGCGGGTGGTGGGCCGCGTGGTCATTACTCCGTGAAGCAAGCCATGAGATCTCGATGCGGCTAGTGACAATCGGTGCGGGCGGGGTCGGCGGCGGCTGCGCTGCCCGGTGGGCGGCGGCCGATAGTGAGGCTGCGTTTGTGGCGCAGCAGGCATCAAGTCAAACCCCGGTTTTGAGAGACGCGCCATGACACTCGGCCCCGAAGAGATCGAGCGCTACAAACGCCACCTGGTCTTGCACGATGTCGGCGGCCAAGGCCAGCAGATGCTCAAGGCCGCCAAGGTGCTGGTGGTGGGCGCAGGCGGGCTCGGCTCGCCCGCGCTGATGTACCTGGCCGCCGCCGGGGTCGGCACGCTCGGCGTCATCGACGACGATCGCGTTTCGCTCGACAACCTCCAGCGCCAGATCGTGCACGACACGCCGCACGTCGGGCTGCCCAAGGCGGCGAGCGCGGCAGAGACGATTGCCAGGCTCAATCCGCATGTCATGGTCGAAAGCTACCCGGAACGCCTCACGGCCAAGAACGCGCTCGGCATCATTTCGCGCTATGACATTGTCGCCGACGGCTCCGACAATTTTGCCACCCGCTATCTCGTCAGCGACGCCTGTTATCTCGCCAAAAAGACGCTGGTGTTTGCCGCGGTCGGTCCCTTCGATGGCTATCTCACCACCCTGAAACCGCATCAGCGAGCGCCCGATGGTCTGCCTTATCCGAGCTATCGCTGCATTTTTCCCGAGGCCCCGCCCCCCGGCACGGTGGCCAATTGCGCGGAAGTGGGCGTGCTCGGCGCCATCGTCGGCGTGCTCGGCACCCTGCAGGCGACCGAGGTGCTGAAGGAAATCGTGGGGCTGGGCCAGAGTTTGGCGGGACGCCTCTTGATCTACGATGCGCGCGCAGCCCGCTTCACCGAGATCACGGTGGCGTGGGACGAGACCAATCCCTTGTCGGGCAAGGTGCCGACCATCCGTGATCTCAGTGGGCACGACCGGGCCGCAAACGATCCGGCCTGCGCGGCCTGAGGCGCGGCAGCGCGGGAGGGCACCGTGGCGATCGGCGCGATCCTATTCGACAAGGACGGCACCCTCATCGACTATTGGCTGACCTGGGTGCCGATTAACCGGGAGGTTGCGTTGTTCGCCGCCGGCGGTGACTTGGGCCTGGCGCGCGAACTGCTGCGCCTCGGCGGCCAGGATCCGGCCACCGACCGTGTCGTGCCGGGTTCCGTGCTGGCGGCCGGCAGCGTCGAGGATATCGCCGCCGTGTTCGCCGCCCGGCTTGGGGCAGACACCCCCCATCGCCTGGCGCAAGGCATCGAGGCCATCTTTCGCCGTGGCGGCGCCGAGCATGGGCGCCTCGCGCCTGGCGCCCGGGAAACGGTTGCCGAACTGCGCCGACGCGGCTTTCGGCTCGGGCTTGCCAGCAACGATTCGATCGGTGGCCTGGAAGCCTCGCTGGGACCGCACCACATCCTCGACCTCTTCGACTTCCGGGTCGGCTGTGATTCCGGCTTCGGCGCCAAGCCCGACCCGCGCATGGTGCAGGCGTTTTGCGCGGCCGTCGGGGTCACACCGAGCGCCGTCGCCGTGGTCGGCGATGCCACGCACGATCTCATCATGGGGCGCGCCGCGGGCGTCGGCCTAACGGTGGGACTGCTCGGCGGCACCAGCGGGCGCCAGGACCTCGAACCTTACGCCGATCGCATCGTCGAGACCCTCGAGCATCTCCTGCTGCTGGCGGATTTTCGGGGCGCCTGACGCCGCCGGGGCGCGGGCCGTTGGCACCGTCACCGCCGTCGATGGCTGCGAGCGCCGCACGCAAGGCCGGGGCGGCCGCCACCGGCCCGCCTTGCCCAGCGCGGGGTTACCGGCGGTGCCGGATGCGCCACACAAAAGCCTCATCGCCAAAATCGCGCCGCGCCAACACCTCCAGCACCAGCTGGCGATCGTGGACGCCGAGGGCGCCTTCGAAAAGGCCGTTCCAGGCCTCAAAGATTGCCGGCGAGAGCGGTTCAAGCCCGCGCATCAAGCGCCAGCCCTCGCGACGCACCAAGACGGCGCCGTCCTCCTGGATGGCCAGCGCCGCCGCATCGCCCTCGGCCGCGGCCAGCCGCAGCATGAAACGGGCAAACGCCTCCGCGCCGCCCGCTCCGACGGCGAGCAGAGCCGCGGTGGCCTTGTACAGCTGCGCGCCGATGAGGCGGCCGGTGATGCGCCCGAGGTGGGCAGCCTCGGCCGGCCCGAAAATTTCGGCCAGCCGTGGCAGGCCGGAGCGGATGTATTCCATGGCGTAGTTGCGCTCGGCCTTGGCCAGCCGCTCGGGCGGCCAGGCCGCCGCCGGCAGCCGCGGCGCCGCGGCGGGCTCGAAGGGCGGCGGCAGCTCGCCGGGACGGAAGCAAAGCCGTTCATCCTCGCTGAGTTCGTGGTCCCCTTCCAGGAAGTAGCCCGACAGGCCGTGCTGCCCATCTGTGGTCTGGGCGGTACAGACAAAGCCGAGCCGCGGGTTGGCGAGGGAGACGCCGTTGTGCGCGTACCAGCCGCGCAGGAAGGCGCGCGAGACCTCGCTTGGCACGGCGCAGATGCTGGCCCCGGGATAGATCCAGCGCGGTGGCACGAAATTGACCCAGGCTTTGCGGTCGCTCTCGCGCATGAACTCGACCTCGACCCCGCCGATTTGATTGGAAAGATAGTGAAAAGCGGCGCAGGCGACGGCATCGGGCATCCCCTTCAAGCCGAGCTTGTCGAAGCTCGACAGGAATTTTTCGTGGTGCTGATGGCGGAACAGGCGAAACACCCACTCGGCGGCCTCCGGCGCGCCACGGCGGCTCACGAGCGTCAGGATCAGGCCGGTGAAATAGCTGTGGTAGAGCCCGGCGGCAGCTTTGATGGCGCGGGTATCGATCTCCTGCATTGCCGCACGCTTCAAGGGTGCCGGCTAGAACATGGCCGCGTGCACGCGGTCGGGCGGATTGTGTCCGTCGAGAAAGGTCTTGATGTTGATGACGACCTTTTCGCCCATGTCGATGCGGCCTTCGATGGTGGCGGAACCCATGTGCGGCAGCGCCACCACATTGTGGCTTGCCAGCAGCTTCGGATTGATCGCTGGCTCATGTTCGAACACGTCGAGACCGGCGCCGGCGATTTGGCCGGTCTCGATCAGACGCGCCAGCTCGTTTTCATCGATCACCTCGCCGCGGGCGGTGTTGACGATGTAGGCGGTCGGCTTCAGGAGTTTGAGGCGCCGGGCCGAAAGCAGATGGTAGGTCGCCGGCGTGTGCGGGCAGTTGACGGACACGATGTCCATGCGCGCCAGCATCTGGTCGAGGCTATCCCAATAGGTGGCCTCGAGCTCCTGCTCGACCTCCTCGGCAACCCGACGGCGGTTGTGGTAGTGGATCTGTAGGCCGAAGGCCTTGGCGCGTCGCGCGACGGCCTGGCCGATTCGGCCCATGCCGATGATGCCGAGCCGCTTGCCCCAAATGCGGTGACCGAGCATCCAGGTCGGCGACCAGCCGACCCACTGCTTGGCGGAGTCCTTGAGCAGTGCCGTGCCTTCGGCCAGCCGGCGCGGCACGGCCAGGATCAAGGCCATGGTCATATCGGCGGTATCCTCGGTCAGCACGCCCGGCGTGTTGGTGACGATGATGCCGCGCGCGCGCGCCGTATCCAGGTCGACATTGTCCACGCCGGTGCCGAAATTGGCGATCAGTTTGAGCTGCGAGCCGGCTTGGGCGATCAAGGACCGGTCGATCCGGTCGGTTACCGTCGGGACCAGAACGTGCGCCGCCTTCACCGCCTCGGCGAGCTCTGCCTGCGACATCGGCTTGTCGTCGAGGTTGAGCTTGGCATCGAACAGCTCGCGCATCCGCGTTTCCACCACATCGGGCAGCTTACGGGTGACGATCACCAGCGGCTTCTTGATCGGATTGGGCATGCGATGCTCACGCTGCTACGGGTTGGCGCTCCTGCCTCGCGGCACATCCTTGCCCTGTACTAGCAGATACCGTGATCGGGACAAGGTGGCCCGATGCCGATGCCGACTTCGACACGGGAAGGACTTGATCGTGGGTATCAAATCGTGCTTTCCCGCGGGGGTGTCGAAGCAGGGGGCGCGGGACGGATTGGCGCATGGGTAGACTGCAGTTCCAGTCGAGAACTCCCTTTGCCGCTTTTGCCGCTTTGCTGCTGGCCACGGGGCTTGCCGCCCAGCCGGCACCCGAGCCGCAGGGCACCGGCGCCAGCGGCTTGGCGCTGCCGCGTTTTGCCAGCCTCAAATCCGATCGGGTCAACCTGCGCCAGGGGCCCGGCACCGATTATCCAACGGCGTGGGTCTTTCGGCGTGCCGGTCTGCCGGTCGAGATCGTCAAGGAATTCGAAAGCTGGCGCCAGGTGCGCGACGCGGAGGGCACCACCGGGTGGGTGCTGGGCTCGATGCTGAGCGGCCGGCGTACCGCCGTCGTGCTGCCCTGGGAGCAGAAGGCGGGCCAGCCCCAGCCCGCCTCGGCGGCGTTGCGCGATGACGACAGCGCCACGGCCAGGCCGCTCGCCTACGTCGAGGCCGGCGTGCTGGCCAGCATCATCAGTTGCGATGGCCGCTGGTGCCGCATTTCGGTTGGCGGCTTTCGCGGCTACATCGAGCAGGTGAAGTTGTGGGGCGCCTATCAGGGCGAGGTGATCCGCTAACGCGGCGCGGCCGCTCCGGCTTGCCTCCGCCGCGTCAGCGGCGCGGCACCAGACGCACGACCACATCAATATGCGAAATTTTCAGATCTGCCGGCGGCTCGGGCAGGCCGGCGACCCGGATCGTGTCGCCGGGAATGTCGACCAGACGGCCCTGCTCCTCGACGAAAAAATGATTGTGGTTGGAGGTGTTAGTATCGAAATAGGCGCGCTGGCCGCCGATGGCGATTTCGCGCAACAGGCCCGCCGCCTTGAATTGGTGCAAGGTATTGTAAACCGTGGCGAGCGAGACCCGCTCGCCGGCGCGTACCGCCTCCTCGTGCAGGAGCTCGGCGGTGACATGGCGATCGCCATTGCCGAACAACAGCGCTGCCAGCGCAATACGCTGGCGCGTCGGCCGCAGGCCCGCTCGCCGCAAGAGTTGAGAAACAGAATTGCCCATAGCAAAGGCTCTGCCGGTGGGGACCTCCGCCAAGCGCACGCTCCAAGCGACAATGCGTCCCGCAACTTTGATATCGCCGCTCTTTGCAAGTATATGTCGCCATTCCCGGCTGGGCAACGGTCTACCTCAACCCGGCCGCCGGCGCCGGGCGCCGCACCTGGAACACGGGCTTTTGAGCGGGGGGCGAGTGTGATAGGACATGCCTGGCGTGGGTAAATAAAGCGCAAATGCCGTTCGCGCACCGACATTTTCGTAGAGGGAGGGCGATGCCCGAGCGCGTTGCAACCTACGAATACGCAGATCTGCTCACCTGTGGCCGCGGTGAGCTGTTCGGGCCCGGCAATGCGCAGCTGCCTTTGCCGCCGATGCTGATGTTCGATCGGATTTCCTCAATTTCCGAGGTCGGCGGCGCGCATGGCAAAGGCCAGGTGGTGGCCGAGCTCAAGGTCTCGGGCAACCCCGCGCTCGATTGGTTCTTCGCCTGCCATTTCAAGGGCGATCCGGTGATGCCGGGCTGCCTGGGACTGGACGCGCTGTGGCAGCTCACGGGCTTTTTCCTGGGATGGCTGGGTGCCCCGGGCAAGGGACGGGCGCTCGGCGTGGGCGAGGTGAAGTTTACCGGTATGGTTATGCCGACGACCAAGACCGTGCAGTACGTCGTCGACCTGAAGAGGGTGATCTTGCGCCGTTTGAAGCTTGCCATTGCCGACGGAGTGATGAAAGCCGATGGTCGGGTGATCTACGCTGCGACCGATCTTCGCGTCGGGCTGTTTGAAGCCGGGGAGCAGCCAGCTGCCTTGTGAAGGGTGCCTCAATCCCTCCCTTGTGCGGGTTGGCATGAGTTAAGAGCGGCACGACGATGCCAAGAAAGGTCTGGCAATGAGACGCGTGGTCGTCACGGGGATGGGTATCGTGTCCTCGATCGGCAACAACACCCAGGAAGTGCTGGCCTCTCTGCGCGAAGCCAAGTCTGGCATCGTCTATGCCGAGAAATACGCCGAGCTCGGTTTCCGCTGCCAGGTCCACGGTGCGCCGAACCTCGAGTGGGAGGCGATGGTGCCGCGCAAGGCGCGCCGCTTCATGGAGGCCGGTGTCGGTTGGTGCTTCGTCTCCATGGAGCAGGCGATACGTGATGCCGGGCTTGAGAGCCGCGACGTCGTCAACGAGCGAACCGGCATCATCATGGGCTCGGGTGGGCCCTCCACCCGCGCCATCGTTCGTGCCGCCGACGTGACGCGCGAGAAAGACCCGAAAAAGATCGGCCCGTTCGAGGTTCCCAAGGGCATGTGCTCGGGTCCCTCGGCCGCCCTGGCGACCGCCATGCAGATCAAGGGCACCAACTATTCGATCTCGTCGGCGTGCGCGACATCGGCCCATTGCATCGGTAATGCCGCCGAGCTCATTCAGTGGGGCAAGCAGGATGTGATGTTTGCGGGGGGCTGCGAGGAGCTCGATTGGACGCTCTCGGCCCTGTTTGATGCCATGGGAGCCATGTCGACGAAGTACAACGCCGCGCCCCGGCGCGCGAGCCGCGCCTACGACAAGGACCGCGACGGCTTTGTGATCGCGGGGGGCGCCGGCGTCGTCGTGCTCGAAGCCTTGGAGCACGCCAAGGCCCGGGGCGCGCGCATCTATGCTGAGCTCGTCGGCTATGGCGCCAACTCCGACGGTTTCGACATGGTGGCGCCCTCCGGTGAGGGCGCCGTGCGCTGCATGCGCATGGCCATGCAGGGCGTCGACGGCAAGGGCGTGGGTGGGATCGACTATATCAACCCGCACGGCACCGCCACGCCGGTCGGCGACGAACGGGAGATCGATGCCATCCGGCAGGTGTTCGGCAGGAATTTGCCGCCGATCTCCTCAACCAAATCGTTGACGGGCCACTCGCTGGGCGCCGCGGGCGTGCAGGAGGCGATCTATGCCGTGCTGATGATGAACAATCGCTTCATCTGCGAGAGCGCCAACATCGATGAGCTCGACCCCGCCTTCGCCGACGTACCGATTTCGCGCAAGCGGCAGGACGACATCAATCTCAACTGTGTTATGTCGAACAGCTTTGGCTTCGGCGGCACCAATGCCACGCTAATCTTAAGGCGATACGACGCATGACCTGGGATGCGACGACGGCGGGGATGTTGGCGTTTCTAACAGGGGCAGGTTGGAGGCTTGTCACCGGGCAGCTAGCCCGCCGAGGTCCGAGAGGAACGAGTCATGACGAATAGGGATATGGCCCAGGCCGGGCCACTGATGGCAGGCAAGCGCGGCCTCGTCATGGGCGTGGCCAATGACCGCTCGATTGCCTGGGGAATTGCCCGCATGCTCGCCGGTCATGGCGCGCAGCTGGCCTTCACCTACCAGGGCGATGCGTTCGGACGGCGTGCGGTGCCGCTGGCGAAGTCGGTTGGCTCCGAGATCATTGTCAGTTGCGATGTTCTCGACCTCAAGAGCGTCGACAATGTCTTCGCCGAGATCAAGAACAAATGGGGCAGTCTCGACTTCGTGGTGCATGCGCTGGCCTTCTCTGACCGGCGCGAGCTGTCGGGCCGATACGCCGAGACCACGCGCGAAAATTTCACCAACACCATGGTGATTTCCTGCTTCAGCTTCACCGAGGTAGCCAAGCGCGCCGCCGCCTTGATGCCGGCGGGTGGCTCGCTATTGACGCTGACCTTCGGCGGCGCAACGCGCTGGGTGCCGTCCTACAACGTCATGGGCGTGGCCAAGGCGGCGCTGGAGGCCTCGGTCCGCTATCTGGCGGCCGATTTTGGTGCTCAGGCGATCCGCGTCAATGCGCTCTCGGCGGGACCCATGCGCACGCTTGCCGGCGCGGGTGTTGCCGATGCCCGCGTGATCTTCAACTACCAGCGCGATCACGCGCCGTTGCGGCGTACGCCGACGCTCGACGAGGTGGGTGGCTCGGCGCTCTACCTGTTGTCGGATCTGTCCGGCGCCGTTACGGGCGAAGTGCATTTTGTCGATTGCGGCTACAATACCGTGGCCATGCCGAGTCTCGATTTCCTGAAGGCGCACGAGCAGGACGCGGCGCAGGTCGGCCGCTCCCCCTCGGAGGCCGCCGCCGAATAGGTCCGCCATTGCTATCATGGCCGGCTCTGGTCCGGCATGGCACGCGAAAGATGATCGGGGTCTTCGATTCAGGCCATGGCGGGCTCACCATCGTGCGTGAGCTGGTGCGGCGTTTTCCGCATCTTGCCTACACCTACCTGGGTGACCATGCCAACGTACCCTACGGGGAGCGCGCCTCCGACGCGATCGTGGCGCTCACGCGCCAGGGCGTGGAGCGACTGTTTCATCGGGGTTGCCGGCTGGTGCTGCTCGGCTGCAATACCGCCACCTGCGTGGCGGCGCGCACCCTACAGCGCGGCTGGCTGCCCGTGAGCGGTTGGCAGGGCCACAATGTGCTCGGCATCGTCGCGCCCACGGTGGAAGCCGCGACCCAGACGCCGTGGGCGGTTACCAGCCCGCAATATCCGCAAAAGTACAACACCGACGTGGTCGCCGTGTTCGGCACGACGCGGACCGTCGCCTCGCACGCCTATCCCGAGGAAATTCACAAGCGCTGTCCACGGGTGACCGTCGTGCAGCAGGCGTGCGCGGGCCTTGTCGGCGCGATCGAGACCGGCGCCGCCGAAGACGCCATCGAGGCACTGATCGTCGATGCCGTCGGCAGCTTGCTGGCGCGCACGGCGGGGCAGCCGCCGCACCGCGCCATCTTGGGGTGCACGCACTATCCGCTCGTCGAGCACCTGTTTCGGCGCCACCTGCCGCCGTTTACGCGCATTCTGTCGCAGCCGCGCGTGGTTGCCGATAGCTTGGAAGACTATCTCACGCGCCATCCCGAGTACCACGCGGGCAACGCCGGCGCGACCTCGACGGTGCTGCTGACGACGGGCGATCCGGCACAGGTCAATCGCACGGCGCGCTTGTTCTGGCCGGCGGCCCCGGCCTTCACCGGCCTATTCGCTTGATGCGCTGGCCACCTCCGTAAGGGGTGGCCAGCTCCTCTCGCCCGCGCACATGCGGGCCGGCGCGCTTTGGCCGCTACTTGGCGAGGTAGCTGCGGTGCAGCCAGCCGCCGTCACCGCCGCGCGCCTCGTTGTAGAGCGTCTTGTCGCCGTCGCGCGTCTCCTGCCGCGTGCCGGCGGCAGCCGCGCGCGCCACCGCTTTGCCGCGTTCGGCTTCGGCCAAGAACGCGGTGGCCTTGGCCAGCGCCGGCGCGGGGCTGGCGGCGCCTGCCCCGCTCTTTTCCCCGATCGCCTCGGTGACGACGGCCACCAGCTGCTTGTCCCACATCTTGCGAAACATCGCGTTCGACGGGTAGAGGTTGGCACTGCTTATCTGCCCGTTGATCGCCACCACGTAGCCCAGAGTGTCCGGCTCGGCTTCGCCCTTGGCCTGCAGGGCCGCCAGATAGCTGGCGCGGGCGCCTTGCAGGGTCTCGTTTTCGAGACTGAGCTGCAGGCTCGTCGCCGAGCTTGGCGAGGCGACGGCGGCGTTGAGGCCGCCAGCCAGCTTGCTTTGCGTTGCCGCCACCGAGTCCCAGACCTGCTTTTGCTTGGCTGCCACTTCGCCACCGGCGGGGGGCTCGCCGGCCGGCCGAAAGCCGCCGTCCTTGGCGGCAGCGGGCGCGGCCATGGCCAGCAACGCCGCGCGCGACGGCATCGCCTCGCTCGCGCTCGAAAATTTGTTCACATCTTCCTTGCCGCGCGCCGTCCAACGCCCTTGCTCGACGCAAAAAGAGGCGATCGGCAGGCGCCCGGAGGTCGCCGGCAACAAGAAGCTGACGGTAAGCACCCGGTCCTGTTTGCCGCCCTTGACGATGTCGCCGGCCTGCACGAACACCGGCTCGGTCCCGGTATTTTCGATTTGCAGCTCGTTGACCCGCCCCGTTTCGATCACCTGCACCTTACCCTTGGCGACGGCCTCTTGCAGAGTGAGCGGCACCGCGCCCGGCGCGCTGGCGCCGTGCACGAAATAGACCGCCAAATTTTCGTAAACATGGGGCCCTGATAGGCGCTGACCTTGCTCGGCAAGCGCTGGGCCGCTCGAGGCGCCGATTGCCGCGAAGGCCGCCGCCGCCACGGGAGCAACAGACCAGATGCGCATGTCTCAACCCTTTCTTGAGGATGCCAGACGCGGCTTGCTTACTGCAGTTTTTTGGCTGCGCCGGGATGCTGCCTGGGCGAAAGCGCGGTCGCTCTGCGGCCGGATGATGGTATAACGCTCCGCATGAGGATTAACGCTTGGTAATGTGCGGCTTTTATCAGCGCTCGGACTTTGCCGCACGCTTATGGCTGGCAGGCCGCGGCGCCGAGCTTGCGCGCGAGCCTGTCCTGCCGGTCGAACCGAAGCCGCCGACGCCGCGCGGCGTCGGCGATGCCGCCGCAATCTCCACCAGGCTGGCGCGCTCCACCCGCTGGAACACCAACTGGGCAATGCGTTCACCCCGTTCGATGCTGAAGGCAGCCTCGCCCAGGTTGGCGAGCAGCACCTTGACCTCGCCACGGTAGTCGCAATCGATCGTGCCTGGGCTGTTGAGCACGGTAATGCCGTGGCGAAGGGCAAGTCCCGAGCGCGGCCGCACCTGTGCCTCCAAGCCCGCCGGCAATTCCAGGACGAGGCCGGTGGGAATCAAGGCCCGCGCACCGGGCGCAAGGCGAACCGGGCGGCGTGCGGCGACGGCGGCGAAGAGGTCCATGCCGGCGGCGCCGTGGCTTTGATAGGCGGGCAAGTCGAGACCAACACCGTGCGCCAGACGCACGACGCCCACCCTCGCTCGGCGCCCGGGCGGCTTGGCCGTCATGTCACGGCGGTATTGTCGGCGAGCCACTGGGCGGCGCGGGCAACGAGGCGCCGGGCGACTTCCGCTTTGGGCAGGTCCGGCCAGGCTTCGACGTCGTCTGCCGTCACGAGGTGCACGGTGTTGCGATCGCCCCCCATGATGCCCGTCGCCGGCGAGACATCGTTGGCGAGGATCCAGTCGGCACCCTTGGCCTTGCGCTTCTTTTTGGCGTATTCGACCACATGCGCCGTCTCGGCGGCAAACCCGATCACCAGCGGTGGTCGCCGGCCCGGCGGCGCGCGGGCAATGGTCTTTAAAATGTCCGGGTTCTCCACGAGCTCCAGGCGCGGCGGCGTCGATTGTGCCCCCTTTTTGATCTTCTCGGAGGCCGTGCCGGCAACGCGCCAGTCGGCCACGGCGGCCGCGAAGATGGCGACGTCGCAGGGCAGGGCCTCCGACACGGCCGCCAGCATCTCTTGTGCGGTCTCCACGGCCACGCGGTCGACGCCGGCTGGCGCGGCAAGCTCGCTCGGCCCCGAGATGAGCGTTACCCGGGCGCCCAGCGCGCGTGCCTCAGCGGCGATCGCGGTGCCCTGTTTGCCCGACGAACGGTTGGCGATATAGCGCACCGGGTCGATCGGCTCGTGCGTTGGCCCGCTGGTGACGAGTACGTGTCGTCCGGCCAGCAGACCCACTCGGCTCGGGTTGGCGCTCATGGCGGGCGGGGGCGGGTCGCCATCGCGGCGGCCAGGCTCGGCGTGCGCGGGAGGCTGCGCCGGCGCAGCCAGGCTTAACGCGTCGAAGATCGCCGCCAGCAGCTCGGGTACCTCCGCCAGCCGGCCGGGGCCTGCCTCGCCGGCTTCGGCCATTTCGCCCACTGCCGGGCCGACGAAGCAGGTTCCGTCCGCCTCGAGCAGGGCCACGTTGCGCCGGGTCGCGGCGTTGAGCCACATGCGCGGGTTCATGGCGGGCGCCAGCAATACGGGCTTGTCCGTCGCCAGCAGCACGCACGAGGCGAGGGCGTCGGCATGTCCGCCCGCCATTTTCGCGATTAGGTCGGCGGTGGCCGGTGCGACCACGATCAGGTCCGCCTCGCGCGCGAGGCGGATGTGGCCGATCTCGCGCTCCTCGTTGAGGTCGAAAAGATCGGTAAAGACCCGATCGCCCGTCAGGGCCCCGACCGACAGTGGGGTGATAAAGGCCTGCGCCGCTTTGGTCATGATGGCACGCACGCCGATCCGTCGCTCGCGCAGACGCCGGATCAGCTCGAGGCACTTATAGGCGGCGATGCCGCCACCGATAATCAGGGCGATGCGTTTGTCGAAGGCTAACGGCGAGCCCACGGTCCTGGCCGCGCTCGCCTGCGTCGGTGTGAGCACGGGCTGGCGCGCCGCGCCCGGCTTCGTCGTCGCTGCCGCCGCGCCTGCGCGCTGGGCCGGCGATGAAGCGCGCATGAAGGCGCGCACGCGATCGGCGGTTTTGAGGGTGACGCTGTTGCCGCGCCGCAGGTTGGCGACGAGGTGACCGTCGTTGACCGCCGCCAGGCCGAATTTGGTCGCCGTCAGGCCGGTTTCGGCGAGAAAGGCCTCGATCCGCGTGAGCAGGGCGCGCGCCATGGTGTGCATGGGCGCTACTGTCGTGGGAAATTCCCCATTAGTCAATGGGCAAGCGCTGGCGCGGGCCTTGGCGCCCGCGTGGTTTGGCCAAGCTCAGCGCCCGCCCAGGCGGCGCAGGCGCCCTTCGGCCTCCGGCGCGCCCAACTCGCGCGCCCTCTCATACCATTTCTTGGCTTCGCCCAGGTCCGGCTTCAGGCCCAACACCTTGAGGCGCGCGAGCTCGGCCGCGTCATAGGTGGCGGCCAAGGCCAGGGCGCTTTCCGCCAGGCCGGCCTCGGCGGCGCGCTCGAAGAACTGCCGTGCCGCATAGATGTTGCCGCGTCCCAGCTGCTCCTCGCCGCGGACGTGCAGCTTGAGGGCGCGGTCGCGGTCGGCCGGGGCGAGTTGGGGCGCCGAAAGGGCGCGGCTGGTGCTGTTGGGCGGCGGGGCGGCCGCGGCGGCAGGCGCCGCCGGCGCCGCGGCGCGCGCGACGGCGAGGGTCGTGGTGGCCTCGGCCAAAATCGACCCCTCGACGTTGACGAGGGCGATGATGACCTCCGACTTGCCTTCCAGCCCTACCGGCACAATGACCATCAGGTTCGGCAGGGCGTTGAGCGGTACCGCCCACGAACCGGGCGCGATGGCGTATCCCTCCGACAGCGCCGCGGTCGCCGGCAGCCCGCGAATGCGGATAAACGAGTTCTTGGCGAGCCCATCGCGCGGGCGTACCTGGATCGGCAGGCGCACGCGCGAGGCCGGTGTGGTGTTTGTAACCGGCGCCACCTCGAGGGCGACCTCGCCCTGTTGCGCGGCGGCAGGGGCGTATGCCCCGGGGCGTCCGGCCGCCAACAGGGCGGCAAGGATGAGGGCGAAAACGCCAACTCTCAGTGACACGCGTGCCTGCAAACCTCGGTTGGCCTGCGCCGGCTGCCATGGCCTGGTCGCCGTCCTGCTCGGGCGGTGCCAGGCTAGGCTGGGCGCGGGCGCCTCTCCTTTGTTTCCCAAGGCGGGTGGCTTTGGCTAACCACCCCGCCGACCTAAACGAGGAAGCGGCAGTGACGGAACGCAACGCTCGATTGGCCGCCCAGCCCCTCTGTCAGGCGAGCGTCGGCAAGCGCGCGCTCGTTTCACCGCTTCTTTTGCTGTTTGCTCCACTCCAGGAATTGCTTGAACAGGCGCTCCTGCTCGACCCTGTTGTCGGCGGTCGCGCGTGGGCCCTGGGTGCGCGTGAGGTTGGCCTCGGCACTCGCCTGCGCCTCGGCCTTGGCAACTAGGGCCTGGGCGGGAGGAAAGCGGGTCCAGCCCGGGATGGTGCCGGCCAGGTTCATGTCCTTCCACCCCGGCTGGTAGGGCTTTTCGCGCAACTTGTCGAAGCGCTCGAACAGGTACTCCACAAAACGCACGCAGCGGCGGTAGCGATCGGTGTCCTTGTTCCAATTGTAGACCGCAAGCAGGGCCGGCACCGAGATGGTCTGCACCGACTCGCCCTGTGCGATCAGATTGGGATAGTCGGCGGCGGTCAGCTCGGCAGGCACGTAATAGTCCTCAAACTTAGCCCCGAACTCGATCGGCAGAAAATGAAAGCCGGGTTCCGGCTTGAATTTCGAAAACAGGTCGTTGGGCTTGCCAACCACGTGCACGATGCCGGCGATCTCGCCCTTGCGCATCTGCTCGAGTGCGACCGAGTTGTTCTGGAACAGCCGCTCGACCTTGATCCCCAGTCGATCGAAGACGATGCCGCCGGTATAATTGGCGGCGCTGCCGACGGTGTTGAAATTCACCTTCTTGCCGACCAGGTCCTGGAAGCTTTTGATCTCTTCGCGCACGTAGACGTGGACCTCGCCCTGGAACATCGGGATGATGTAGTTCACCCGCCGCTCGATGCCGGGGATTCGCTCCACGTTCCTGAAATGATCGAGCACATCGGAGTAGGTGATGGCGATGTCGACGCCCTTGAGATAGATGAGATCGCTGACGTTGCCCACCGCGCCGTAACTGACGATCGGCAGCACGCGCAAGTTATCACCGTCATCGAGCGCCTTGCCCAGATCGGCGGCGTAGCGAACAAAGGTTCCCTCCAGCAGGCCGCCGGCGACGCCGACCGTCCAATTGTTGATACGGGCCGCCTTGGCGGCTTCTTCTTCGCTCACGGGCTTGTTGGGGACCGGCACCGCCCGTCGCGGCGCGGCGGCCTGTGCGACTTCCGCGGTTCCAGGCCAGAGCAACTGGGCGGTGGCGGGGCTGGCCGTCATGGCCAGGCAGGCCAGATAACCGAGCGTGCAAGCAATGCGATACACGTTAATGCCTCCCTTCAATGCCGTGTTCGGCGCGCGCTGAAAGCGTCGCACGGCCAATGCCAGATTGCGAGCTCCCAACGCCTCGGAGGCGGCGTCTGGATTGCGACGGCAGAAATCGCCTGGGACCCTGGCAACGGCTCGGACGAGATGGGGCCGCCCGAAGCCTTGCAACCTGCCCTGCCTTAAGTCGGAGCCAGACCGATCGGGCAACTCCGAGCCAAGCTTCCGCCGCCACCCCCGATGCCGTCGGACGATAACCCAGGCTGGCGCCAGATCGCGTTCATTTGATGGCAAGCGCGCGCGCCGGCGGCCCCGCCAACCGTGTCATTTCGGGACAAGCTTAACGCCCGGGATTAACGTCGAGACCAAAGCCCGATCATTAACGCTCAAAGAGCAACCCCTGAACCCCGCCCCAGAGCCTGGCCCTTACCTCGCGTTCAGCTCGCCCACAACCTAGCAGGTCCGCCAGTTCAAGCCAAAAGCGCGCAAGGAAACCGCACACCGGCGCGACCGCGCCGCGGTCACGGGCCGCCAAGCGTTGCCAAGCGGCGCCGGGGCAATGCCGAAGTGGGCCCTGCCGGCGGTGGAAAGCTGCGGGGGCGCGCGCGGCAACCCGCCGCCGGCGCCAACGCCGCCAGGTTCGCATATGACGGCGCACGGCAAGCGCGCGACCCAGCGCCTTGGGTGTCAGCTGGCCGGCAAATGCGCGCGCGGGAAACTCAACCATTGAGCGCCGCCAATTTCTGAGCGTCGGTGCGCGATGGCGCGGCGCTCACCCGGCCGCTTGGAGGCGCCGCTGAAAGCGCCGTGCGCCAAAGGGCCCCGCGCCGCGCTTGCGCGCGGGGGCGCGCGGCCGCCTTTCCCGCGCGCCGGCGCTGGGTCACTTTTCAAACGCGCCCTGCTGGCCTAGGCTTCGGGCCGGTCAACGCGTCCGCCGAGCCCAACCCGCACAGGAGAGATCGAGCCGTGCCCGTCGCCATTCGCCAGATCCACCCCGTGTTCGTCGGCGAGGTTTCTGGCATCGACATCAAGGCGCCGCAGTCGCGCGAAGATGTCGCCGCCGTCGAGGCCGGCATGGATCGGTATGCCGTGCTCGTGTTTCGCGATCAGGCGGTCAGCGATGCCGAGCAAATGGCCTTCACCCGCAACTTCGGCGCCATTGAGAACGCCCGCGGTGGCAACGTCACCAAGGAGGCGGACAAGCGGCTTGCCACCGGCATGAACGACGTCTCCAACCTCGGCAAGGACGGCAGACCGCTTGCGCGCGACAGCCGCCAGCGCCTGTTCAATCTGGGCAACATGCTCTGGCACTCGGACAGTTCTTTCCGGGCCATTCCCGCCAAGTACTCGCTGCTTTCGGCGCGCGTCGTGAACCCGACGGGTGGCGATACCGAACTCGCCGACATGCGCGCTGCCTACGATGCGCTCGACGAGGCCACCAAGGCCGAAATCGAGGACTTGGTGTGCGAACACTCTTTGATGTATTCGCGCGGTTCCCTCGGCTTCGTCGACTACAGCGAGGAGGAAAAGGAGCTCTTCAAGCCGGTACGCCAGCGTCTGGTGCGCACCCACCCCGTCAGTGGCCGCAAGTCGCTCTATCTTTCCTCCCACGCCGGCACCATCATCGGCAAACCGACGCCGGAAGCGCGCATCCTATTGAACGATCTCAAGGAGCACGCCACCCAGCCGCGCTTCGTCTATGTGCACAAGTGGAAGGTCAACGATCTGCTGATGTGGGACAACCGCCAGACCATGCACCGTGGGCGGCGCTACGACGAAAGCCAGCCGCGCGACGTGCGCCGCACCACCGTCGCCGGCGATGCCCCGACCATCGCCGAGGCCGCCGAATAGCTCTCGCGAGCGCTCAAGCATCAGCGCCGTCGCAAGCCTGAGGCTGCCCGGCGCTGCTGCCCGCCAACCCCAATTCTTCGGCGGCCGGCAGCGGCGCCAGGTAGCGGCCAATGAGGGCATCGGACACGTCGGCGAGGTGCGGGGGCGACCAGGCGGGCCTGCGGTCCTTGTCGACGATCAAGGCGCGCACGCCTTCCGGGAATTCGCCATCCTCGAACAGGCGCACCGCCAAGCGAAACTCCAAGTCGAGCGCGGCCTCGAGCGAGGCGAGCCCGCGGGCAGCTCGAATGGCCGCGCGGGCCAGCTTGAGCGCCTTCGGTGACTTTAGCATGAGCGCCCGGCGCGTCGCGTCGCTCCAATCGAGGCTGCTGTGTTCCAGCTCAAGCAGGATCGCCTCGAGGCTGTCGGCGGCAAAAATGCGATCGATATCGGCCGCGCGGTCGGCAAGCCGAGACCGAGCCGTCTTTTGCGTCAAGGCCCCGAGCACCTCGCCAACCGTGCCGCCCTTGGGATCGAGCAGGCGCGCCTTGAGCTCGCCGAGATCGCTCGCGGGCACGAATGCATCGGAGAAGCGCGCATGAATTGCGTCCGCTGCATCCATCTCGGCGCCCGTCAAGCCGAGATAGAGCCCGGCTTCGCCCGGGGCATGGGCCAACAGCCAGCTGCCGCCCACATCCGGGATCAGCCCGATACCCGTCTCCGGCATCGCCAGCCGGGAGCGCTCCGTAACAATACGGTGACGCGCGTGCGCCGATAGGCCGATGCCCCCGCCCATGACGATGCCATCCTGGATCGCCACGTAAGGCTTGGCGTAGCGGCCGATCAGGGCGTTGAGCCGATATTCATCGCGCCAGAAGGCGCGCGCGGCGCCGGAACCGGCGCTGCGGCTGTCGTAGAGCGCGCGCACGTCGCCGCCGGCGCACAGGGCCCGTTCGCCGCTGCCATCGAGCAGCACCAATTCGACGCCGGCATCGTCCCGCCAGGCCAGCAAGGCGTCCCAGATCGGCGCCACCATGGCGTGTGTCAGGGCGTTCAGCGCCTGCGGGCGGTTCATGGTGATCCGCCCCGCCCGACCCTCGCGGCGAATTAGCACCTCAGGCATTGGCGCTGCGCTCATGCTGGATCCTTGACAAGGTGTTCTCACCTGGGGGATTAGCGGTCCGGTTGGGCGGCGGCAACGGTTTTCGCTCACGCCACTGACGCCTGAGGCTTGAGGATGACGGTCTGGCAGAAAATCTCCGGTTTTGCGACGGCGCTCGGCGATGCCAGCGGTAGTCTGTTGCACGAGGTGGCAAGCGTCTTCGGCTTCGACCGCGACAACGCACCGGAAAAGAGCGTCGCCTTCACGATCGGCGTCATTGCCCTCAGCGCCAAGATGGCCAAGGCCGACGGCGTGGTTTCGCCGCGCGAGGTCGAGGCGTTTCGCCGCGTCTTTCAATTCTCGGCGGAGGAGGCCGCCAACGTCGCCCGCGTGTTCGACCTCGCCAAGCAGGATACGGCCGGCTATGAGGCCTATGCCGATCAGATCGCGGCCCTGCTCGGCGACGACCGCCGGTTGCTGCAGCACGTGCTGGAGGGCCTTCTCTACGTGGCGGCGGCCGACGGCGCCCTGCACCCCAAGGAGGACGTATTCCTCAAATCGGTGGCGCAGCGCTTCGGCTTTGCCGATAACGAGTACCGCTACTTCCGCGCCCGCTTCGTGCGTGATGCGGACAACCCCTACGACGTTCTGAAGCTCCTCCCCTCGGCAAGCAACGCCGAGATCCGCGCCCAGTATCGCAAGCTCGTCAGTGACAATCATCCCGATAAGTTGATTGGTCGCGGCGTGCCCACCGAGTTCGTCGATCTCGCCACCCGCAAGCTCGCTGCCATCAACGCCGCCTACGACAGTATCGCCAAGGAGCGCGGGTTGTGATCGTTAGGGCGGACTCCGCAACCGTGCACGAGCTCTATCCGGCTGCAAACTTCGAGCCGCGACGCGATGGCATGCGCCCCAGCATCCTCATTCTCCACTACACGGGCGTTGCCAGCGCGGCCAAGGCTATCGATTGGCTGTCGCGTCCCGATAGTGGCGTATCGTGCCACTATGTGATCGATGAAACAGGCTGCATCACCCAGATGGTGGCAGAGGCGGCGCGCGCCTGGCACGCTGGCGAGGCGAGCTGGGCCGGGGCAACCGATATCAACTCGGCCTCGATCGGGATCGAGATCCAAAATCCCGGCCACGATCTCGGCTATCCGGATTTTCCCGAACCGCAGCTCGCCGCGGTCGAAGCCTTGGCGCGGGATATCTTGCGCCGCCACGCCATCCGGCCCGAGCGCGTGCTGGCACACTCCGACGTGGCACCCAGACGCAAGATCGATCCCGGCGAAAAGTTTCCCTGGGGGCGGCTCGCCGCCGCGGGCGTCGGCCACTGGGTGGAACCGGTGCCGCCGGTCGATGCCGAGCCCGGTATCGGCGTCGGCGCCGCCGGTCCGCAGTTTGCCGAGCTGCAGGGCCAGCTGCGCGACTATGGCTACGCCATCGAGCCGACCGGGCTCGTCGACGGCGCCACCGAGTCCGTCATCAAGGCCTTCCAGCGCCACTTTCGGCCCGCCCGGGTCGACGGCCGCATCGACGGCTCCACCATTGCCACGCTCGCACGCCTGACCGCGGCGCTGCCGGCGGCCGCCTGAGGACGCCGCGCGCGGGCGGGCCCAGCGCGGTGGCGCAAGGGCGCCGAGGGTGCGGGCCACCGTTGGCATACCTGCGCCTCAGACGCCCTGGCCGGCCTCGCCCCCCGGCACGCCTGGGCGCACTTTTTCCATGCCCGTTTCCACGCCGCCTCCCACGCTGAGCTCCATGCCCCCGCCGTAGTCTCGCGCCACCTCACCCAGCCGCCGCGAGGCTGACCGACAGTCGAAGGAGCCCTCCTCATGCAAAAAAAATCCGTTGCTACGGCGTTTCTGCTGCCGTTGGCGCTCGGGTGCAGCCAAGGCGCCGTGACCGCCTTGGCGGACGATGCGCACCACACGGTGGTCGCTGGCGATGCCGTCAAGTGGGGCCCGGCGCCGCCGTCGCTGCCGAGCGGCGCCGAAGCCGCAGTCCTGCTCGGCAACCCGGGCAAGGAGGGGCCGTTCGTGCTCCGCCTCAAGTTCCCCGACGGCTTCACGGTGCCGCCCCACCGCCATTCCAAGGACGAGTTCGTCACGGTGATCTCTGGAAAATTCGCCGTCGGTGCCGGCGAGAAAGTGGACCGGACGGCGGCAAGGCCGCTGCCGACGGCGAGCTTCGTGCATATGCCGGCCGGCACGGCGCACTACGCCTGGGCCGACGGCGAAGCGGTCGTGCAAATCAACGGCTTTGGCCCCTTCGACGTGAAATACGTCGATCCCAAGGATGACCCCCGCCACAAATAGCGGCTCCAACCGGGCCAGTGCTGGCCGCGCCCCCGGCAACGCGCCGCGCGCTCAGGCAAATAGGCGCGTGGCCGCGAGGCGGGCGCCGTCGGTGAGGGCGCGCAGCTTGGCCCAGACGATGTCCTCGGCGACGCGGCCCATGCCCGCGGAGGTGTCAAAGCCGCAATCGGTGCCGGCGAGCAGGCGCGCAGGGTCGCCCACGGCCGCGGCGATACGTTCGAGCCTGTCGGCCACCACCTCCGGGTGCTCGATATAGTTGGTTACCGTATCGATGACACCGGCTACCAGCACCTGGTCTGCCTTGAGCGGCTGCTCGCGAAACACCTTGTATTCGTGGGCGTGGCGCGGATTGGCGAAGGGCAGATACAGGCCACCCACCTTCGCCTGCCTTAGGATCGGCAGGATATCGGCGAGCGCCACATCATGATCGTGCGGTCCCTCGTAATTGCCCCAGCAGACGTGCAGGCGAACCTGCTCGGGGGGAACATTGACGAGCGCCGCGTTGATGGCGGCAATGACGCACTCGATGAAGCGCTGGAAGTCCTTGAGCGGCCGGGCGGCGAAGGAGGCGTGACGCTCGAGGGCAAGGTCGGGCGCATCGATTTGCAGCTGGAAGCCGGCGCCGACGATGGTCTCGTATTCGATGCGCAGAGCCGCCGCGATGGCATCGATATAGGCGTCAAAGCTGGCATAGTGCTCGTTCTTGACGATCGAGGCGAGGATGCCGGGCGACGCGGCCGTGACGAAGGGCCGGGTTGCACCGTCCTCTGGCTCGCCGCAGGCGGCCTTGAAGGTGGCGCACTCGGCATCGAGCTCGGCCTTGCCAACATAGGTCACCGGACCCACACACTTGGGCAGGAAAGCAACGTTGCTGACCGCTTCGCGCTGGGCAAGCAGCCGGGCGCGCTCGGCCTTGAATTTCGGGTAGCTTTCGATATCGGCAAACGGCGCCCGCTCTCCCCGACCGTCGATACCGCTCAGGCGACGCCGCAGATAAAGCACGAACGATTCGCGCTGTTGCTCGCCGTTGGAGATGATGTCGAGGCCCACCTGGCGCTGCTTGTCGACCACCCAGCCGACGGCCTCGCGCCCGGCCGCGGCGAGCTTTGTCGCATCGATGGCTTCGCCTTGCGACCGGCGCGTGAAAAGGTGGGTCAGCAGCGGCGGCCGTGGCAGGCTTCCCGCATGCGTCGTCAGGATACGTGCATCGCGCGTGGGCATGGTTGGGCGGTCCTCGTCAAATGCGCAACCAAGGTCAAGCGCGACAATCGCCGCCGGTCAAGGCCTGCTTCGTCGCTGACCGTCGTCGCCGATGTCGGGGCCGGCGCCGATCGGTGCCAGCCGAGCGCAAGCGCCCCCGGCGTGACAGCCAAGCAACCCCGGATAGGCCATGCCGGCAATACCGATGAGGCTCGGTCCCATGCCGGCCGGAGCGCAGCGAACGATGACGATTGAGGACCCGCGCGGGCCGGTCGACTACGAGGAGAGCGGGCGCGGGCCAACCGTGGTTTTGGCGCCGGGTTCCTGCAGTACCGGGGCCGCCTGGCGGCCCATCGTCGCGCATTGCGAGGGCCGGTATCGCTGCGTCACGACCTCACTTCCCGGCTATGGCGGCACCGCGGAGCGGCGTACCGGCGCCGATGCCTCGATCGCGCACGTGGCCGCGGCCCTCGAGGCAGTTATCCGCCGCGCCGGCCGGCCCGCGCACCTGGTTGGCCATTCCTTCGGCGGTTTGGTGGCGCTCGCCGTCGCCCTCAGGCGCTCGGTCCCCCTCGCCAGTCTATCGATCCTGGAGGCTCCCGCCGCCCAGCTGCTCGACGAGGTCGGCGAAGCGGCGCACTACCATGCCTTTCGCCAAATGACGGATGCTTATTTTGCGGCCGTCGCCGCCGGCACGGCCGACGCGATCGCGAGCATGATCGATTTTTACGGCGGCGCTGGTACTTTCGCCGCCTGGCCGCCGCGGGTACGCGCCTATGCCGTCGAGACAACCGCGGTAAACGTGCGCGATTGGGCAAGCGCTTACGGCTTTCGGCTGACGCCAGCTTTGCTGGCCAGCCTCGACCTGCCGGTGCTCATCATCCGCGGAGGCAGCAGCCATGTCGCGGTGCGGCGCGCCAACGAACTGATCGCTCGCTATTGTCCCGGCGCGGCGCTGGCGAGCATCGAGGGGGCCGCGCATTTCATGATCACCACCCACGCGCGCGAGGTTGCCGTATTGCTTGACCGGCACATCGGCCGCGCCGGCGCGTGAGGTCGGTGGCTCGGCTATTTGATCGGCGCCGCCGGGCGCGCCGGCTCGAAAGTGGCGGCGCGTTCGCGCAGCCTGAATTTCTGGATCTTGCCGGAGGGTGTGCGCGGCATTTCCGACACGAGCTCTAGCCGTTCGGGCCAATACTGCTTGGCCATGCCGTGGCCCTCGAGAAACTGCCTGACGTCGGCCAGGCTCAGGGGCGTGTTCGACTTGGCAACGACGAAGGCGCACGCCCGCTCGCCCAGGCGGGGATCCGGCATGGCAACAATGGCGCATTCGGCCACCTGCGGGTGGCGATAGATCAGGTCTTCGACCTCGGCGACAGGAATGTTTTCGCCGCCGCGGATGATGACGTCCTTGCTGCGACCCACAATGCGGATGTAGCCATCCTCGTCCATGCGCGCGAGATCACCGGTGTCGAACCAGCCTTGGTCGTCGACGCCGTTAAGATGCGGCCGTTTCAGGTAACCGACGAAATGGGTAATTCCGCGCGCCTGGAGATGCCCGACCGCATCGGCGGGCAGCGGCTGCCTGCTGCCGTCGACGATGCGTACCTCGCAGCCCGGTAGCGCGCGGCCGTCGGTCTCGATCACCTTGGCCTGCGGATCGCCTTTGCGGGTGATGGTAAGGCCGGCGTTCTCGGTCATGCCCCAACAGGAAAGCACGTCGAGATCCATTTCAGCCTTCGCCCGCTGCACCAACAGGCGCGGAATCGGTGCGCCGGCACACACCCAGGTACGCAGCCTGCCGCTCACCATGCCGCGCAGGCGCTGCGGCAGGTTGACGAGATCGGACAGAAAGGGCGTCGATCCCATGCTGAAGCTTGCGCCCTCGCGTTCGATCAGCGGCGCGGCTTCGGCGGCCGACCACTGATCGAGGGCCACGGTCTTGGTCGCAAGCATGATCGGCATCAGGATGCCGTAGAGGAAGCCGGTCTGGTGAGCAAAGGGCGATCCCATGAACACCACGTCCGCGCGACGGACCGGAATGTCCTCGACGAAGGCGGCGGCCGCGGCCAGCACGGTGTTGGCGGTGTGCATCACGGCCTTGGGTTCCCCGGACGTGCCCGAGGTATAGATCAGCTCGAGCGCATCGTTGGGCGTGGGATGGCGAGCGCCGAGGCTCGCCTTCTCGGCCGGCGTCAAGGCCGCACGTTCAAGGAAGGCGCGCTCGAAGGAGACATCGCCGCCGCCGCCGACCGCGAATAGGTGCTGCAGGTGGGGCAGTTCGGGGCTGATTTGCTCAAGCATGCCCAGGTGGTCAAAGCCGCGCCAGGTCTGTGGTACGATGGCGACCCTGGCCTCGCCGAAACCCAACATGAACTTGAGCTCGCGCTGGCGGAAAATCGGCATCAGCGGATTGGCAACGGCGCCGATGCGGTTGCAGGCATAAAGCAGCCCGATGAATTCCCACCAATTCGGCAGCTGGAATGCCACGACGTCGCCTTTGCCGATGCCGAGCTCGCACAGCCCGTAAGCGATCTTGTCGATGCGCTCGCCGAGTTCGCCGTAGCTGAGCCGGATTTCGGCGCCGAGCATGCTGTTGCGGCCCACAAAGGCGGTACGCTCGGGACCCAAGCGCACCGCCGCGTCGAGGTCATCGATCGGCAGGCGGCCGGGCCAAAGCTGCGCCGACGCGGCAATGCGACTTTGCGGCAGCCAAACCTCAACACCCATCTCGTCCTCCTGCCTTCCCGGCTTGTCCTGGCCGGGAATTGGCCTGCCGGCCTGCGGGGCCGCGCTATCCCGCCTTAGCCCGCCATGGTCAGGCCGCCGCTCACGCTCAAGATCTGGCCGGTGACGTAGTCGCTGCTGGGGCCGGCGAAGTAGAGGATCGCCCCGGCGATGTCGTCCGGACTGGCCAGGCGGCGGAAGGGAATGGCCCTAAGCAAGGCCTCGCGCATGCGCTCGGGGTTGGCGTGGAAGAGCGGCGTGTCGGTGGGGCCCGGGCACACGCAGTTGACGGTAATTTTGTGCCGGGCGCCCTCGCGCGCCAACGACTTGGTGAAGCCGATAATGCCGCCCTTGGCCGCCGCGTAAGGCGTTTCACCAAGACTGCCGACCCGCCCCGCGTCGCTGGAGACCAATACGATTTTGCCGCCGCCGGCCGCAATCATGGCGGGAAACAGGGCCCGCGTCAGCCGCAGCGGTCCGACGAGGTTGATGCCCAGCACCTTGTCGATGAAGGCCTGGTCGGCGTCGATGAAGGGCTGCGTGCGGTCCCAGCCCGCCGCATTGACGAACACGTCGATCCGGTCGGCGGCGCGCGCAAGCACGGTCTTGGCGCACTCAGCCACACTCGCCCCGTCGGCAAGGTCGAGTTTGACGTAGTCGACTTTGGCGCCACCTGTCAGCCTGATGGTCTCTGCGGCCCCGGCCTCGTTGACATCGCACAACAGCACGCGCGCGCCTTCCTTGGCGAGCATGAGTACCGTGGCCCTGCCGATGCCCGAGGCACCGCCGGTCATCACTACGGTTTTATATTTGAGCAGCATCTTCGCACCTCACCAGGTTGTCTACTCAGCCTCGGCCGCCGCGACGGCCCTGCCGCGGCGCTCCACCTTGCGCGGGCAGGCCCGCTCGGCGGCGCCTCGCCGCTAGCGCCGCGCGCCGGTAAGAAAGTCGCCGACGCGCCGCTGCGTTTCCTCCGTGGCCAGCAGCCGTCCGGTCCACTCGGTCTCGGCGGCAAAGCCGTTGCGTTCGGGATCGCGCGCCAGCCGAATGCAGACCTTGGCGGCGGCCAGTGCCAAGGGTGGCAGCCCGGCCAGGCGCGCGGCGATCAGCTTGGCCTGCGCCTCCAGGTCCCGGTGCGGTACTGCCCACTGCAGCATGCCGAGCTCACGCGCCGTCGCACCGTCGACGGCGTCGGCCGCCAGGATGACGCGCGCGGCGACGGCCGGTCCGGCGATCGAGGTCAAGCGCTGTGTGCCGCCGCCGCCAGGCAGCAGGCCAAGTGCGAGCTCCGGCAGCCCGAGTTTGGCTTGGTTGGCGCCGATGCGCAGGTCACAGCCGAGCGCCAGCTCGTAGCCTCCCCCCATCGCCGCACCGCCGATCTCGGCAAGGCTGACCTGCGGCAGGTCGGCGATGCGCTGAAACAGGGCCTGGAAGGGCTGCGTGATCTGGGCGGCCGCTTGCATCTTGTCGGCGCTGGCAAAGTGGGTGCTGATCTCGGCCAGGTCGGCACCGGCGGAAAACACTTTCAGCGCGCTGCGGATATGCAAGACACTCCAGTCGGTGCGCGCCTCGAGGCCATCCAGCAGGGCGTTGAAGGCCGCGAACATCTCGGCATTGAAGGCGTTGACCGGTGGCCGCTTGAGCGTCACCGTGGCGATGCGATCGGCGACGCTGAGACCGATATTGTCAGCCATGCGTTGCGGACTCTCCCGGCGGTTGCTGTGCGCCCGACCGCATCAGGCGCTGGCCAGGCTGCGACTGATGACGAGGCGTTGGATGTCGTTGGTACCCTCGTAGATCTTGGCGCCACGGACACCGCGATAGATGCGCTCGACGGCGAAATCCTGCATGTAGCCGGCCCCGCCCAGGGTCTGGATGGCATCCGAGCAGATGCGTTCGGCCGTCTCGGAGGCGACGAGCTTTGCCATGGAAGCTTCGACGAGACACGGCGCACCTGCATCCTTGAGGGCGGCGGCGTGCAGCGTGAGCTGACGCGCCGCCTCCAGGCTGGCGGCCATGTCGGCGAGGCGGAACGACACGGCTTGGTGCTCGAAAATGGTTTTGCCGAAGGCGCGACGCTCGTGCGCATAGCCAACGGCAATCTCGAGGGCCGCGCGGGCCATGCCGACGCTCTGGGAGGCAATGCCGATGCGGCCACCTTCGAGGTTGGCCAGCGCAATGCGATAGCCCTCGCCCTCCTGCCCCAGCCGGTCGGCCGCGGGCACGCGCACGTCGTCGAAGCGGATCTCACAGGTGTCGGAGGCATTCTGCCCCATCTTTTTCTCGATGCGGGTTACGCTGTAGCCAGGCGCCTTGGTGTCGACGATGAAGGCCGAGATGCCGCGTTTGCCCGCGCTCGGGTCGCTGACGGCAATGACCAGGGCGACGTCGGCGGTGGCGCCGCTGGTGATGAACTGTTTGGTGCCCGAGAGCAGGTAGCTATCGCCCTGGCGCCGAGCTTCGGTGCGGATGGCGGCGGCATCCGATCCGCCTTGCGGTTCCGTCAGGCAAAATGCAGTGAGCTTGTGACCACCGACCAAATCCGGCAGGTAGCGTCGCTTCTGCGCTTCGCTGCCGTAGGTCAGGATCGGCATGACGCCGACCGAATTGTGGCCGCTGACCACGGTGGCGAGCGCGCCATCGCCGGCAGCGATTTCCTGCAGTGCGAGCGAATATGAGACGTTGTCGGCGCCAGCCCCACCCCACTCGGCTGGCACCGTCATGCCCATCAGGCCGAGCCCTCCCAACTCGCGAAACAGGCCGGGCCGGAAGGCGCCGGCGCGCTCCCATTCGGCCGAGTACGGCGCCACCCGCTCCTGGGCGAACTTGCGGGCCGTCGCTTGGATCAGCAGCTGCTCTTCACTGAGAATCATCGAGCGTCACGCGACAATCGGGCAAATGACGGGTGCTTGACTTTCAAATTACGGTTGATTGAATGGTCAGTCAATTACGTGAACCGGCGCGCGGACCATGAGCGCACTGCAGATCACCAGCATTGTCGAGGACCCCGAGCTGGTGCAGCGGCGGCGCAAAGAGATCGTCGCGGCCGCCACCGAACTTTTTTCCAAGCAGGGCTTCTACCGCACCACCATCAAGGAGATTGCCGCCCTCGCCGGCATCTCTTCGGGGCTGGTCTATCAGTATGTGCGCGAGAAGGACGATGTTTTGCTGTTGGTGATCCTCGACGTCGTCGAGGCCTACGCCCGCGAAATCCCAAGGGCGCTCGAAGGTCTCGAGCATCCGATCGACCGTCTGGTGGCGACGATCGGCGCCTACTGCCGCGTCGTCGACAAACGCCGGGCCGCCACGGTCTTGGCCTACCGTTCGACAAAATCGCTGTCGCGCGACCGTCGGCGCCTCATCCAGGCACGCGAAATCGAGACCAACCAGCTGATAGCCGGCGCCATCGCCGACTGCATCAAAAGCCGGTTGCTGCGCCGGATCAACATCGACGTGCTGACCTATCAGATCGTCTTGATCGCCCATGGCTGGGCGCTCAAGAGCTGGTATTTGAAATCTCGGTTGTCGATCGAACAGTACATCCGCGACAGCCTCGACATACTGCTGGGCGCCGTTCTCACGCCCAGCGGGCAAAAGCACTATCTGGCGCGCCGTAGCCGACGCAAATGATGGTTCGTCAGTTGGGCAGTAACAGCTAGCAGCAAAGAGGCAGACATGAGCAGCAACTTCACCGACCTTCTCTACCGTGAGGAGAAGGGCGTCGCCACCATCACCATCAACCGGCCCAAGGTGCTGAACGCCTTCACGGCCCACACCGTCGAGGAGTTGATCCAGGCCTTCCTCAAGGCCGGCTGGAACAAGCAGGTCGGCGTGATCGTACTTACCGGCATCGGCGACCGCGCCTTTTCCACCGGCGGCGATCAGTCCGCGCATGTGGGCAATTACGACGGTCGCGGCACCAACGGCATGCCGATCGAGGAGCTGCAGTCATTGATCCGCGACGTGCCGAAGCCCGTGATCGCCCGCGTTCCGGGCTATGCCATCGGCGGGGGAAACGTGCTGGCCACGATTTGCGATCTCACCATCGCCTCCGATAAGGCGATCTTCGGTCAGGTCGGCCCGCGCATGGGTTCGGTCGACCCGGGCTTTGGCACCGCCTACCTGGCGCGTGTGGTGGGCGAGAAGAAGGCGCGTGAGATCTGGTATCTGTGCCGGCGCTACACGGCGCAGGAGGCGCTGGCTATGGGCTTGTGCAATGTCGTGGTGCCGCACGAACAGCTTGACGCGGAGGTCGCCAAGTGGTGCGAGGAGCTGATGGAGAAGAGCCCGACCGCGCTCGCCATCGCCAAACGTTCCTTCAACGCCGACAGCGAAAATATTCGGGGCATCGGCGCCTTGGGCATGCAGGCCCTTGCGCTTTACTATCAGACCGACGAGTCAAAGGAGGGCGCCGCGGCTTTCCGCGAAAAGCGCAAGGCCGACTTCCGTTCCAAAGTCAAATGAGATCGATAAAGACGATTGCGACGCCGACCGAACTTAAGCGATTGACGCCCGCGGGGGGCCAATCCACAGTAGGCGGCAATAACAGAACAATGCCAAAGGAGGAAAGCGATGCAGCGTGTCATCCTCGCCCTGATTGGATTGGCCGGCCTGCTGATCCCCGGACCAAGTATTGCGCAACAGCCAATCAAGGTCGGCTATCCGATGATCTTGTCGGGGCCGGGGGCGCTCTTCGGTGAACCCGCGCTGAAGGGCGCGCAAATGTTCGTCGAGGAGATCAACGCCAAGGGTGGAGTGCTCGGGCGCAAGATCGAGCTCGTTCCGCGCGATACCAAGGGCAACGCCGACGAGGCCGTGCGCGTCTCGCGCGAGCTGATCCTCAAGGACAACGTCGACTTCCTGGTCGGCACGCTGACATCGGCAGAAGGGCCGGCCGTCTCCACCATTGCCAAGGAGAACAAGATCGTCTTCATCGCGCCGATCCCGAAGACGGACCAGCTGACCGCGCCGGCCAACCTGCATCCTTACGTGTTCCGCACGGCCTCCAACACCACCATCGAGGGCCGCACGGCGGCGGAAATCGTGGCTAAATGGCCCGTCAAGAAGATCGCCACCATTGCGCCCGACTATGCCTATGGTCAAGACGTCGCCAAGGCCTTCGTCGAGCACATCAAAAAGATCAAGCCGGACGTGGAGATCGTCGACCAGCAATGGCCGAAGCTGGGCGAGGCCGACTACACGCCCTTTATCAACGCCCAAATGGGTAAGAAGCCCGAGGCCGTCTTCTCGGCGCTTTGGGGCGGTCACTTCCTGACCTTTGCCAAGCAGGCCAAGCCGCTCAAGTATTTTGATAGCGTCAACTACAACTTCATCGCCGGCGGTGAGGGTGCATCGATCGAATCGACCCGCACCATGGGTGCCGACTATCCGGTCGGCATCTGGGGCAATGCCTACGACGCTTTCAATTGGGAAGGCGCCCCGCCCCAGCACAAGGACTACATTGCCCGCGTCGCGGCCTACACCAAGCAGGATCCGCCATCGTCCTGGCCGGTCACGGGCTACGTCGGCATGCAGATGCTGACCGAGGCGATCAAGAAGGCCAACAGCGTCGAATCCGACAAGGTCGCCAAGGCCCTGTTGGACCTCACGATCGACACCCCGATCGGCAAGCAGACCATGAACGGCAAGGATCACCAGGCCAATCGCGGCCAGGTCTGGGGCAAGACCGTATCCGATCCGAAATACCCATTCGCCGTGATGAAGGACATCCTCTACATCGATCCAACGCCCTTCATGAACTGATGCGGCCGCCGCCCGAGGTGCTCTGTTTTCGCGGCGGGCGCCGGCAGCGCCCGCCCCGTCAGCCGGGCCAACCCTTGCCGCCGAAGGCGGCATCCTAGGCTGGCAAGATGTTCGAGTTCTCCTTTCTGTTCGGGCAGTTTCTCGGCGGCCTCACGGCGGCGATGTTTCTGTTCCTGATCGCGTCCGGTCTGTCGCTGATTTTCGGCGTGTTGCGCGTGCTGAATTTCGCGCATGGATCCTTTTATATGATCGGCGCCTACCTGGCCTGGCAGTTCGTGCGCACCATCGCCCCCTCCCCCGAGGGGTTCTGGCTCGCCGCCTTGGCCGCCGCGCTGTCGATCGCGCTGCTCGGTGGCATCCTGGAACGCGCCCTGCTGCGCCATCTCTACGGCCGCGAGGAGCTCTACCAGCTGCTGTTCACCTATGCGCTGGTGCTCATTCTCGGTGACCTGGCCAAAATCGTGTGGGGCACCCAGCAGCTGTCGGTGTCGCGGCCGCCGAGCCTTGCCGGCAGCTCCGAGGTGTTCGGCGTCACCATTCCGCACTACAACTTGTTCATCATGGTGCTGGGTCCATCGCTCGCCGTTGGCTTCTGGTACATCCTGCAGCGCACGGCGTTGGGCCGCATCGTGCGGGCGGCCGCGCTCGACCGCGAGACGCTGGGAGCGCTCGGTGCCAACGTCGGCTGGGTCTATACCGGTATGTTCATGCTGGGCTCCTTTCTCGCCGGCCTCGGCGGCGCCCTGGTGACGCCGATCAAGAGCATTGTGCCGGGTATGGACGTGGAGATCATCGTCGAGGCCTTCATCGTCGTGGTTATCGGCGGCCTCGGCTCCTTTTGGGGAACTTTTCTCGGCGCCATGATCTACGGACAGGTGTTGTCATTCGGCATTCTGATTTTTCCGCGCTTTTCCATCTTCGCCGTGTCCGTGCTGATGGCCGCCATTCTCATTGTCCGGCCCTGGGGCCTGTTGGGACGGCCCCTGAAATGAGACGCATGCCCTGGACCCTGGTCGTGTTTGCCGCCCTGCTGGTGGTGCCCCTCATCGGTTCGCGCTTCTATACCTTCGTGGCCACCGACATCGTCATCGTTTCGCTGTTCGCCATGAGCCTCAATCTGCTCCTCGGCTACACGGGCCTCGTCTCATTCGGTCACGCCGCCTATTTCGGCATCGGCGCCTATGCCTGCGCCTTGCTGATGAAGAGTGCCAATGCCCCCTTCCTGCCGAGCTTGCTGGCCGGTGGCCTGATGGCGGCCGCCTTCGCCTTGCTGTTCGGCTTTTTTTGCGTCCGCCTGACCAGAATTTACTTCGCCATGCTGACGCTGGCATTCGCGCAAATCGTGTGGGCGATCTGCTTCAAGTGGAACGACCTCACGGGTGGCGAGCAGGGCCTGCCCAACGTTCCCTATCCCAGCATGGAGTTGATGGGCTCGGCGCCGATCTTGGGCAATTTCAGGGTGGGGGACCACTATTACCTCACGAGCCTCGTCATCGTCGCCCTTTGCTTTGCGGCCTTGAGGCGCATCGTCGATTCCCCCTTCGGCCGCGTGCTGACGGTGATCCGCGACAATCCCGAGCGCGCCCAGTTCATCGGCGTCAATGTGCGCGCCTATCAGCTTGCCGCCTTCGTGGTCGCGGGCTTTTTTGCCGGAATTTCGGGCTCCCTGTTCGGCATCTTCAATCGCGGCGTGTTTCCGGATTTTGCCTTCTGGACCAAGTCGGCCGAGCCGCTGATCATGACGATTCTCGGCGGCATGGGCAGCTTCTGGGGGCCGGCGGTGGGGGCGGCGGCCTTTATCGTGCTCAACCAGCAGATCACCTCCTATACCGAGTATTGGCCGCTGACGATGGGCACGGTGCTGATCGTGCTCCTGTTCGTGTTTCCCGGCGGCATTGCCGGCACCTTGTCGGGCATTGTTGCCCGCGCGCGCGCGCGATCCGGTCGCGGCGGGACCAGCGAGCCGGTGCGCCAACCCCGCCTGGTGAAACCCAATGCTTGAGGTGCACGGCATCAGCAAGAGCTTCGACGGTTTCACCGCCGTCGACCGCGTCGACTTTTCCATCGCGCGCGGCGAAATCGCGGCCGTGATCGGACCGAACGGCGCGGGCAAATCGACCTTCTTCAACCTGATTACCGGTCATTTGCGACCCGATGTCGGTCGCATCCTGCTCAAGGAGCGCGACATCACCGGGGCGCCGCCGCATCGCCTTAGTTTGCTGGGCATGGGGCGCTCGTTCCAACGCACCAACATCTTTCCAAAGCTCACCGTGTTCGAGAACGTGCAGGCAGCCTTCATCACCCACCGCCGGCGTGGTGCCAATTTCTGGGGGCGGTCGGATCGGCTTTATCGCGCCGAAACCGAGGCGCTGCTTGTCTCGCTCGGCCTCGCCGACAAGGCCGGCGTCCTGAGCGGGACCCTATCGCACGGCAATCAGAAGCAGGTCGAGCTCGGTATCGCGCTCGCCTGTGATCCTGAGATCCTGCTGCTCGACGAGCCGACCGCGGGAATGTCGGCGGCGGAGACGCGCGAGACCATCCGCCTGCTCGAACGGATCGCGACGGAGCGCTCGCTCACGCTGCTCTTCACCGAGCACGATATGGAGGTCGTGTTCTCGATCGCCCAAAAAATCGCCGTGCTGCACCAGGGGCGCCTGATCGCCGAGGGTAAACCCGAAGCGGTGCAGCAAAATGTCGATGTGCGCCGGGTCTATCTGGGAGAACGGCATTGACGGCGCTTCTGGAAGTGCGCGACCTCCATACCGCCTACGGCGAGGCGCGCGTCCTGTTCGGCGTGTCGCTGCAGGTGGCGTCCGGGGAGTGCGTCTGCCTGCTCGGCCGCAACGGCGTCGGCAAAACCACCACCCTGCGATCGATCATGGGACTGACGCCGCCGAGCCGAGGTTCCATCCTGTGGCAGGGACGGCCGATTACCGGCTGGGCACCGCATCGCGTGGCTCGCCTGGGCATCGGCTTCGTGCCGGAGGACCGGCGTATCTTCGCCGAGCTCACCACCTGGGAAAATTTGGACGTGGCCCGCCGCGTCTCCGGACGTACCGGACCGTGGACCATCGAAGCGGTGTGCGAGCTATTTCCGAAGCTCAAGGAGCTGCGCGATCGCCAGGGCGGCTTCCTGTCGGGCGGCGAACAGCAGATGCTGACGATCGCCCGCACGCTGATGCTCAATCCGCAACTGCTGCTGTTGGACGAGCCATCGGAGGGTCTGGCGCCGCTGGTGGTCGACCAGTTGCTTGAGCGCGTCGGTGAACTGAAGCGGCAGGGCTTGACGATCATGTTGGCCGAGCAGGGGGTCGACTTTTCGCTTGCCTTGGCCGACCGGGTCTACGTCCTGGAGAAGGGCGCCGTGCGATTTTCTGGACCCGCCGCCCAGCTGCGCGATGATGCGGCTCTACGCCACAAACTGCTGGCATTGTGAGAGTACAAGGAGGTAGCCATCCGTTCGTGAACATCCGCATACTCAAGGGCCATCCACAAGAACGCAAGGACGAGATTGCGCGCCGCGTGACCGAGACCAACAGCGAGGTCGCCAAGCTGCCCAAGGCAGCCATCTGGGTGGTCTTCGAGGATGTCACCGCCGACGATTGGTATGTCGGCCAATCGCGCGTAAGCGAGTTGCAGGCCAAGGCCGGCACGTCATGAGCGGGGTGGAGATCCGCGACGCGCGCTTCGAGACGGTCGTTGGGCGGCAGGTCGCCTTCGAGCGGCTCGTCAGTGGCTGCACATTCACGGAAGGTCCACTGTGGCATCGACGCGACCGCTACCTGCTGTTTAGCGATATGCCGGGTGACCACCTGCGCCGCTGGAGCGAAAAGGACGGCGTCACCACCTTCCGCAAGCCGTGCAACAAGTCGAACGGGCTCGCCTGGGGCAACGAGGGC
>Ga0081540_1000092_pt1 | contig 94188 bp, 89 predicted proteins | sample TabmetS2T1R1_FD_71024 | JGI IMG/M metagenome (GOLD analysis project Ga0081540, IMG submission 71024) | Tabebuia heterophylla rhizosphere microbial communities from the University of Puerto Rico - S2T1R1 | ecosystem: Host-associated > Plants > Roots > Rhizosphere ...
CAACCTGCAGGACTTTCTCGACATCTACTATCAGGGCATGTCGGTCCTGATCACCGAGCAGGATTTCTACGACCTCGCCTGGGCCTATCTGCAACGGGCGCACGGGGACAATGTCCGGCACGTCGAGATGTTCTTCGATCCGCAGGGCCACACGTCGCGCGGCGTCGCTTTCGCAACGGTGATCGGCGGGCTGCATCGCGCCTGCAGCGATGCCGCGCGCGAGCTTGGCGTGCAGGCGAGCCTGATCATGTGCTTCCTGCGGCATCTCGACGAGGCGGACGCCGAGCGGGCGCTCGACGCCGCGTTGCCGTTCCGCGACCGCATCGTCGGCGTCGGCCTCGACTCGTCCGAACGCGGGCACCCGCCGAGCAAGTTCAAGCGCGTGTTCGCCCGTGCGCGCGAGGCCGGCTTCTTCCTGTCGGCGCATGCGGGAGAGGAGGGGCCGCCGAGCTATGTCTGGGAAGCGCTCGACGAGCTCGGCGTCGCGCGTATCGACCACGGCAATCGCGCGCTCGAGGACTCGGCGCTGATCGGGCGGATCGCCCGCGAGCGCGTGCCGCTGACCATGTGCCCGCTCTCGAACCTGCGGCTGCGCGTGATCGACGATCTCGCGCACCATCCGCTGCGGCGCATGCTGGACAAGGGCGTTCTCGCCTCGATCAATTCCGACGATCCGGCCTATTTCGGCGGCTACGTGAACCAGAACTACCGCGCGGTGGCGGACGCCCTGGATCTCAGCCGCGACGAGATCGCGGCGTGCGTCCGCAATGGCGTCGCAGCGTCGCTGATGGCCGAGCCCGACAAGGCCGAGGCGCTGGCGGCGATCGATCGCATCCTCGCCGAGACCACCTGAGGCTTGATGCCCACTTGCCTCCGGCTGCATTGCTCCGGATGATCGCCTGATCTGCCACAGGAGGCTTGGGGATGGTCTCGCGTGCAGCAGCAAGTTACCGCGCGCTGGCAGCGAGCGTGCTCCTTGCCGCCGTTGTCATGCTCGCGGATAGCGCGGCGGCGCAGAGCGATGCCGACACATGCCGTAAGGGCAGTGGCGAGCGCGCGATCGCCGCGTGCAACCGCGCGATTGCCAAGTCTCCGCGCGACGCCAGTCTCCAGCTCGGCCGCGGGCTGCAATGGATACAGGCCGAGAATTACGATCGGGCGATTGCCGACCTCACGGAAGGGCTACGTCTCGCACCGAAAAAGCTCCCAGAGGCGTACAACATTCGCGGCAGCGCCTGGAAGATCAAAGGCGAGCTCGACAAGGCCATCGCCGACTTCACCGAGGCGATACGCCTCAATCCAAAATATGCGTCCGCCTACGAGAGTCGCGGCAGTGCCTGGGTGGACAAGGAAGACTACGACCGGGCGATCGCCGATTTCACCCAGGCCATACGCATCAATCCAAAATATGTGTCCGCCTACAGCGGACGCGGCCGTGCCTGGGCGGAGAAGGGAGACTACGATCGCGCGATCGCCGACCTCAATGAGGCCCTTCGGTACGATCCGCAACACAAGAGGGCCTACCTCAGGCGGGGCATGGCATGGAGCGAGAAGGGAGACGTCGACAAGGCGATTGCCGATTATAGCGAGGCGATACGGATCGACCCGAAATACGATGCGGCCTACTACAATCGTGGTCTTGAGCTGGAAAAGAAACAGCAGCTTCGCGAGGCTCTGAACGACTTCATCAGATTTTCCGAGCTTGAGCCTTCCGACGCGGATGGGCCACGAGCCGTCAAGCGGTTGACGGCAGCGCTCGATGCGTTGGCTCCGCCTCCCGCGGCGGTGGCAGCGCCGCTGGTGCCGCCGCCCGTGGTGTCATCGTCCCCGGCGGGCCGCCGCGTTGCCCTGGTGATCGGCAACGCGGCTTACAAGCACGCGCCGGCGCTGCAGAACCCGGGCAACGACGCCCAGCTTCTGGCGGCGACGCTGCGCGACGCCGGCTTTGCCTCGGTCACCATCAAGAGTGACCTGACGCGAGAGCAGATGATCCTCGCCCTGCGCGAGTTTGCGCGCGAGACGGACACGGCGGACTGGGCAGCGGTCTACTATTCGGGGCACGGCATCGAATTCGGCGGCACCAACTACATGATCCCGGTGGATGCACAGCTCAAGGCCGATCGCGATATTGATCTCGAGGCCGTCGATGTCGGCAAGGTTGTCAATGCCATCGAAGGCGCCAAACGCCTTCGCCTCGTCATTCTCGACGCCTGCCGCGATAATCCGTTTGCGAGCCAGATGCGGCGGACCATGGCCACGCGATCGGTCGGACGCGGGCTCGCCCGCATCGAGCCCGAGGCGGGAACGCTCATCGTCTATGCCGCCAAGCACGGCGAGACGGCGCTCGACGGCGACGGACGGAACAGCCCGTTCGTGCAGGCCTTGGTCGCCCGCATCCAGCAGAGGCCGCCGATCGAGCTGCGCCGGCTGTTCGATTTCGTGCGCGATGACGTGCTGACGTCGACGCAGAAACGGCAGCAGCCGTTCTCATACGGTTCCCTGTCGGCCAGCGAAGACTTCTATTTCATCCGCTGAGCTATTTCATCCGCCGACGGTCCACTGGACGGCGAATGCTCGCGATCGCAGCGCTCTCGACGACATTCCTGGTTGGACCCGTCGTCGCGGCGCAGGCCGACGATACCAGCACCATTTTGAAGGCAATGTCCGATTACGTCGGCGGGCAGAAAGCCATTTCCGCCACGTTCGATTCGGATATCGAGGTCATCACGCCGGAGCTGCAGAAGATTCAGTTCACCAGCTCCGGTGAGGTGCAATTGAGCCGGCCGGACAAGCTGCGTGCCAAGCGGACCGGCGGCTACGCCGACGTCGAGCTTGTCTTCGACGGCAAGGTGCTTTCGGTCCTCGGCCGCAACATCAATGCCTACGCGCAGCTCGATGCGCCCGGTTCGGTCGACCAGGCTATCGAGCGCTTGCGGGAGAGTTTCTCGGTCGCGGTTCCCGGCGCCGATCTGCTGTTGTCGAAGGCGTATGACGAGCTGATGGCCGAGGTGGTCGACGCCAAGCATATCGGTCAGGGCGTCGTCGACGGCGTCGAATGCGAGCATCTGGCATTTCGCAATCACGACGTCGACTGGCAGCTCTGGATCGAGACCGGCAGCCGTCCGATCCCGCGCAAATACGTGATCACCAGCAAGACGCTCGCCGGCGCCCCGCAATACACCGTGCGGATCAAGGAGTGGCGGACCGACGCCCCGGCCGCCCCGGAGAAATTCGTGTTCACCCCGCCGGCGGATGCGAAGAAAGTCGACCTCGCCGCAATGGCGGACATCGATGAGCTGCCGCCAGGCACAGCCAAAGGAGAACGCAAGTGACCCGCTCTCTGATGTTGACCGCACGTTCGGCGCTGGCGATTGCCGCTGCCTGGACATGCCTGCTTATCAGCGAAGACGTGTTCCGATCCGGAGCGGATTCGCTGGTCGCATCGGCCGAAGCCCGTGTCGGGCGGCCGCTCACTCCCGTGAGCTACGCGGGCGTCGCGCGGCGCACGACCCGACGCGCCGTTGCCGCCGGCGCGGCGGTCACCGGCGGCGCCTACGTCGCCTCCGGCTGCCGTCAGGTGGTCAATTCGTACGGACAGGTCGTGACCCAGTGCTACTGACCTCGTCGCAAGCGCAACCGGCGAGAAAGAGCTTCTTTCTCGCCGGACCTTTCGCGATGTCGATCGACTGACGCACCAAGGATCTATTCCTAAAGCGGATGCAAAACGACCGCGAAGAATCCGAGCACCTGTGCAAGGAAAATAACAATCAGGATCCAGATCAACTTATCCACTCACGCTTGCTCCTCTCCCCGCCGGAGCAATCGCCTATGGCGATCACCGTGGAACAGCAATCATTGCGGGAACGGGTCTCGGTTGCAGCATCCTGATCAGGAAAACTACTGACGCCGAAAGTGGGCGCGTTCGATGTCCGCAATCGGCCAGCGCGGTCTTCGGCGTGTGTTTTGTTGAGCTGGAGCAGCGGAAAATCCTCGGAGCCGATTGCGACTCTGGATTCTTGCATTGCTGCAATGCGAGGAGCCGGCGCCGTATTCGCGTCTGTCTTCGTGAGGCGGCCGTGGCGGAGGGGGTGTCCGCCAAGTCGTGGTTTAGCGAAGTCCAGCCACGTCCAGAAGATCCCCAGGAAATGCCCATTACAGGCAACTTTCTGGCTTTTCTCGTCCAGCTTCCTCCAATAGAATCCGATCGTGCAGGTGGGGAACGGGGTGGGGAAGCCATGGGCAGGCAAATCAACAAGCTGAGCGCTCGCAAGGTCACCACGGTGACAATGCCGGGTCGGCATTCGGATGGCGGCGGGCTCTATCTCAACGTGACAGAGAGCGGCGCCAAGTCGTGGCTGTTCATGTACAAGGTTGCGGGCCGCAGGCGGGAAATGGGCCTTGGTGCGGCCCGGGACGTGTCGCTGGTCCGCGCCAGAGGACTTGCGACAGAGGCACGCCAGCATCTCGTCAACGGCCGTGATCCGTTGACGATGCGCGCCAAGCCGAGTGGCATGACGTTCCGAGTCGCCTCGGACGCCTTGGTTGAGAACATGGCCCCTTCGTGGCGCAATGCGAAGCACCGCGCGCAATGGTCTATGACTCTGACCGTGTACTGTGCGCCGATTGCCAACGTCTCGGTTGCGGACGTCACTACCGACGACGTGCTGCGCGTTCTGAAGCCGCTGTGGCTTACCAAGCCTGAGACGGCCTCTCGCCTCCGCGGACGGATTGAACGCGTCCTGGACTTCGCCAAGGCGCGCGGGATGCGTTCCGGCGAGAACCCCGCCCGGTGGCGCGGCCATCTGGATGCGCTGCTGCCGCGTCGGCCGAAGCTGACGCGCGGCCACCACAAGGCGCTCCCGTTCGATGCATTGCCCGAGTTCATGACCGCGCTTCGCGGTATGGACGGCTTTTCCCCGCGGGCGCTCGATTTCACGATCCTGACCGCTGCGCGTTCGGGCGAGGTGCTCGGCGCTCGGTGGGACGAAATCGACGTTGACGCCAAAGTGTGGACCATCCCGGCAGACCGTATGAAGGGCGGCCGGGAGCACCGCGTGCCGCTATCCGACCGCGCCATGGAAATCGTCAATACGATGGCTCAGGCCAAGGTCTCGGATTTCGTGTTTCCCGGCGTCAAGCCGTCACGGCCGCTGTCGAGCATGGCGCTGGAAATGGTGCTCCGGCGGGCGAAGGTGGATGCCACCGTGCACGGATTCCGTAGCGCCTTCCGTGACTGGGCTGGCGAGCGAACCGCGTTCCCACGCGAAGTTGCTGAGGCAGCTTTGGCGCATCTTGTTGGCGATGAGGTTGAGCGCGCGTATCGCCGCGGCGATGCGCTCGACAAGCGGCGCAATCTCATGGCCGCTTGGGCAGTGTTCTGCGGAGCGGCGTCCAAAGCTCGCGTGCTGAAGTTCAAAGCTGGCTAGAGCGTGTCCAACGTCTGGTTTTGGGGCTAAAGCAGACGACATCTGCTTGGCAGAGGGCTTTCCGCTTTGACCCAAAGCGGACATGGGTTTGTCTTTTGATATTGGACTTCGGTCCAACTCGATTTCCGAGCGGGCGGCGGTGAGATTTGCCCCTGACCGCCTTGCCTCGGGAAAACGTCGCCATGAACAGTATAGTCATTGCCGCCTGCGTGCTTACGACAGCGGTAATATCGTCAGTGTCTGCGAATGCTCAGACCGAAAGTCACGGATGGCTTAATAACGACACGTTGCAATCGCGTTACGGGACTTTCCAGTTCAAGAACGGCTATCCGGTGGGCGACGCTGCCGCGCGGCTGCTGGAAACCCAGACGCTCAATCGCGCGATTGAGGTCTATACGACCCAGATGATGCGCGTCAGCGCGATCGCGACGCGCGAGGGATTGCGCGCCTTTGGATCACGAACGCCGCAGCAAGTCGTGATCTGGGAAAACCTGATGGACGCGAAGACGCTGCTGCTCACGGCCAATACCGAAACGGTCTATGCCATAAGCTTCTTCGATCTGCGGGCCGATGGTGCCATCGTCATCGAAGCGCCGCCGCGCATGCTCGGTTTCGTTCAGGATGGCTTGCAACGCTACCTAGCCGACATCGGTCCGCTCGGACCGGACAAAGGCGCGGGCGGGAAATTCCTGGTCCTGCCGCCCGGCTACACCGGCAGCGTGCCGGAGGGCTATTTCGTCTCCCGCTCGCCGACCTACTCGGCGATGTTCGCGGTCAGAGGATTTCAGGTCGATGGCAAGACGGATCAGGCCGTCGCCCTGATGAAACGGATAAGAGTCTATCCGCTTGCCAAAGCGTCGGGTCCGCCACCGATGCAGTTCATGAACGGCTCGAACCAGAACATCGACACGTTGTTTCCCGACACGCTGCGCTACTTCGAATTACTGGCGATGCTGGTCAACGAGGAGCCCGCCGAGTTGTTCGATCCGACCGAGCGCTGGCAGATGCAGGCCATCGGTATCGAGAAAGGCAAGCCGTTCAACCCCGACCAAAAGACCAAGGCCTTGCTGTCGGAAGCGGCGCGCATCGGCGGCGCGATCGCCCGTGCCAACACCTATGCCGATCCCAAGACCGCCTACTACTACCCAAACCGGAGGTGGCAGACCTTCGCTCAGGCGGGCTTGAGCTACACGTTTGCGCGGGATGGCGTGCCGCAGGTCGACGCGCGCAACAATGTCTATTACATGGCCGCGGGCAACAGCCCGGCGATGATGGACAAAAACGTCGGCCAGGGCTCGCAGTATCTGTGGACCTATCGCGATGCGAGCGGCGAATTTCTCGATGGCGGCAAGACCTACAATCTGCGCGTGCTGCCGAACATTCCGGCAGGAAATTTCTGGTCCCTGCTGGTGTACGACTCGTTGAGCCGGTCGGAACTGCAGAACGGCCAGCCGTTCCCATCAGTGAGCAGCTACAGCAAGCCGAAGGTCAACGCCGATGGAGCGATCGACATTGTGATCGGCCCGAACGAACCGAAGGACGGCGGCAATTGGATCAAAACCGTTCCGGGCAAAGGCTGGTTTGCGATGTTCCGGTTTTACAGCCCAACTGAGGCCTATTTCGACAAGACTTGGGTGCTCAACGACATCGAGTTGGCGAACTAGCGACTGAAGGCTCATCACCCTACCGCTCTCGCTGCTCGGCTGCGCTGATGAGGTGTTCGAATGAAACCACTACGACTGCCTCGATTGCTGCGCTGCATGAGTCTGCTCATGACCCAACGCGGACCACCTCGGCCGTCGTCGTCACGTCAGCTATCAAGGGCAACGCGGAGTTCCCACGAAGCTCCTACCTGCCTGCTCTAAGCGTCGCGCGGCCGGAAACGTTGCGCGAGCCGCGCATACCGCTTTAGAGCGATTGCGCCTGCCAAATTGAGTTGAAGTGCGGCTGAGTAGCGACGCGCCAACTTGAGGCCATTCAACGCGCCATGCTCATAAGCGGCCTTAACGCGTGTGTTTGGGTCAACCGTCTCGTCGTTCGCCACCGTGCCAAAGTAATCATCCAAATCCGAAATGTACTCGTTCGGTTCAGGAAAGTGGCCGTCGATGAGGCTGTTCTCGACGTGTCTGGCCATCTGTCGCTTGCCGATTGTCCAGAATAGCAGCCACGACCAAAGCGCCTGCTTGAGCCAGAAGAAGAAATAGATCGCCTGCAGGCCGATTAGACTAACCCAGAAGCTGACGGCGCCGCAGAAGCAGTGACCAGCGTTCGCGTCCAATCAGCATCGATACGGTGGCGGTTGATGACCGGGCGCGATACCACGTCCGACATTCTCCCGGTGGTGGCAGGTGACCACGCGGGATTCTGTCTGCTTCGCGGTAACGATCTCGTCCGCGTCGAAAACCATCATCCTGCCAGTTGTGGTGCCGCGCCACTTACCCTTGCCACTCTCGTCTTTCCACGGGTCGGCCGAGGCCGGCATGCCGAGCAGTGCCAGTACCGCAATGCCCATTACTGTCACGCGTGATGGCATGGTTGCGCTCCGCTGTTTGGCTCGGAACTAACGCTGATAAAAGCACCCCGTTCCGAGGGAAGTCGCTCCGGGCCACCAGTCGTTTTGCCGCCTTACAAACAAGGCAACCGCCGATGGACAGCCCCTAGGTCGTCCTAGCGCGTGCGCGACGGCCAAGCCTTCTCGACGAATTCAAGCAGTTTCGGCAAGCATTTCGATCGCAAGTCGAACCGTTCTATGACGGTTCGGCGAGCAGCGCTTCGCATCTCCGCAAACCTCTCCGGCTCGGCGAGCGCCTCGATCAATGCTGCCGACCACGCGTCGATGTCAAAGAAGTCGACAAGACGTCCATTCACTCCGTCCTCGATGACTTCCTCAACGGGGGGCGTCCGTGACCCGATCACAAGCGCGCCAGCACTCATTGCCTCCAGCATCGACCACGACAGGACAAACGGATACGTTAGATACGCGTGCACCCGCGATATCTGCATCAACGCGATGAAAGTGGCGTAAGGAACTTTTCCGACGAAATGCACTCTCTTGAGGTCTAGCCGATCGCCAACCTCTTCAAGGAATATTTGCTTCCAGGTTTTGCCATCAGGCGGGTTCCGGCTGTAACTGCGACCCGTACCTCCAATGATGACAGCACGCGCGTGCGGCCTTGTGGCCAAGACGCTTGGCAACGCCCTCATAAAGATGTGAAATCCGCGATGCGGTTCGAGATTTCTGTTTATGAACGTAAGAACCTCGTCACGGATAGTGAGCTCTAGATCCAAGCCGGGCAGTGACACAATTGCGGCGTCGTTCGGGCAGACTCTGTCGGTATCGATGCCATCATGAATAACCTCGATGCGGTCCCGAATGTAATCGGGGAACGATTGAGCCTGCCACTGTGTGGGCGATACGAGTTTGTCAGACGCGTTCAATGCGAGCAGCAGATGGGCTTGCCGCGCCGTCACGAGAATTCGCGAGCTCAGGTCGCCCGACGAAAACTCCTTGTCAAATCCGACATCGAGACCACGCGGAGAGTAAAAGAACTCGGCGTAAAGAATGTGGCGAGCCTCTGGCCAGACCTCCTTCAGGAAGAGCGTCTCGCCCCACCCAGGCGTCCCAAAAACGACGTCCGGGATATAGCCGTGTTTTTCACGCAGCTGAACCGCAGCAGCCGCCGTTACATGCGCTCGATGTATCATCTCCGCATAGGTGGCTGCGAGTCCGTATTTCGCTATTGGAAATTCGGGCGGCTTCCATTTGTAACGAGCTACGGGGACTGTCGTTCGATTTCTGTGGTCGTCTGCCGTAAGGGCCAACACCTCGTGTCCGCGGCGTGCAAGCGCAGGGGCCAGATGCACGAACTGTGCGGGAAAGTTTTGATGTACGAAAGCGATCCGCAAGTGGCGTCCTACTTCTCACTGTGGCGAGGGCAATCTATGTCATGCAGCGGGCGCTGCGCGAGCCGTCGTCGCGAACGCTGCAGCGCTACGGCGTGACAACAAGGCATTCAATGCTGGGACCTCGATCAAAGAGATGCCGACCAATTATCACTCGCTTGCGCGATAGGCGCCTACACCATCGCCCAAAAATCGGTTGTTCGCCTCGCGTAGCTTGGCCGCTTCCTCATCGTAGAGAAACGGGAGGAATGCGTATCGGCGGCCACTCGTTACGCGCGAGACGGCATGAAGCAGCGAGCAGGGAAAAATCAACGCGCCACCGGGCGGAGGTTTGAAGCTTCGCGGTCCATACTCAGGGAAGCTTACTTCGCCGCCTTCGAACTCTGAATTGAGGTTGATCGAAACCGCAAAGCGGCGGTGCGCGGTGCCCTTCGTTGTATTGTCTCGGTGCGCGCGAAAGTGCCCACCGTCGTCAGCGGAATAGCAAGAGACGATGTAGCGCTCCATTCGCGTCGCCTTGAAACAATAGACCTTCAAAATCTCCGGGCAGATGCGTCGCAAAACTTTGCTTTGGGTCTGGCGAATGAGCTCGGCGTCCTTGATCAAGTAGTCCTTGCGCCGCTTGAACGAGTGATCCTGAATTTTGACCGTCTTGCCTTCCACTTCGCGCATGAAGCCGGACTCCTCGCCGCCACGCGTTTCGTGCAGGCCGACGAGCTCGCGACAGAACTCCGGCTCGAACACGTTCGGCAGCAATAGAATCGGCGCCTGGAGCTCGGTGCCGGCGAACCGGTCGGGCGGCGGCAGTTGCGCCAGGTAATCAAACAGTCTGTCGGCGTTGCTCCCGTCGGGCGCAAAGCGGACGACCTGCAGAACGCGAAGCGTAGGATCCAGCACGACCCAGAGCCGCCGCGCATGGACCGATCTCTTATCGGGAGCGGCGTCTACCGGAATGGCGCCGTAGAGACGGCTGACCGCGCCGTCGAAGTCCCAGAACATGCGCAGACCCGGCAGGCGCTCGCACACGCGCTGCTCCGCCTCGTCGCGGGGATCGAGGCTCACGCCAAAGAAGCTGAACCGAACGTCGTCGAAATAGTGCCGGTTCGCCAACGCAGCATCGATCGCGGCCCGGCCCGGCGCATCGCCCGCGGTGGCAATAAAGCAGAGCACGATGTAGCGGCCGGCGGCCGTGTCGAAGGCGTAATTCGGATTGCTGGTTGAGCGCTGGTGAAACCATGGTGCCGGATCGCCGGGCGTCAGATTCACATAAGACTGGACCTCGGTCGTCGCGTTCATGACATTACAACCAGCTAATTCAGCGCCACCACGCCGTCCAGAAGTAGATGCCGGCTACAATCGTGGTCCAGACCAAGGCTAATTCCATCCATTCCGGGACATTCCGAGACTTGGCGAAAACCGTTGAGCCGCCAAAAGCGACCAGGACCGCGATAATGGGCCAATACCACGAAAATCGGGAGAAACTCCACACGAGAAGCGATACGGCCACAAACGATGCGCCAGCGTGCAGGACGATGCGCGGTGTCGCGGCGCCGCGCCACAATCCCGCGAACGTGATCACTGCCGCAATGGCACCAACTGCGATCGAAAAAAAGAGGATGGACGTCGGCATGAAGCGCTCTCTTGGTTAGGCTCAGTCAACCAGCCTCGATGACGACATCCCCAGGTCCGAAGGCCAGCCATAGCGCGACAACGAGGAAAACCAAGACGAGTCCCAATCCGATCCTGGTCCAACGCCTCATGACGACGAGCCCGCTTCAGCGGGCGAGGCCAGGGGCGAATTGTGTCGACGTGCCCGGCTGCGCGTCGCGAGGATTTTGTCGATGCGACGGCCGTCGATATCGACAACCTCGAATTGCCAGCCGTAATTTTCAAACTTCTCGCCGATAGCGGGAAGATGGCCCATGTGCTCCAGTACGAAGCCGGCCGCCGTGTGATAGGAGCGATCCTCACGAATTTGAATTCCGAGTCGCTCGGCCATCTCGTCTGCGGGCATGCTGCCCGATACCAGCCATGATCCGTCATCGCGCTGCACGGCATCCGGCTCGACTGGGCCTTCCTCTGTCTTGAACGCGCCGGCGATCGATTCGAGGATGTCCGTGTTGGTGACGAGGCCTTCGAAGTGGCCATATTCATCGTGTACCAGTGCGATATGTACGGGTGAGTCCTTGATAACGTCGACCACGTCGAGGGCATCCACGCTGTCGGGCACGACGGGAGCTGGCCGAACATGCGTGCGGATATCCGGATCTGTGCCGCGCAGATAGGCATTGAGGAGATCCTTCGCCTGCAGCACGCCGACGACGTCATCAGGATTGCCGTCATGAGCAGGAAGCCTGGAATGACTGCTATGGATGACCGCGCGGCGGATCGCATCGGCATCGTCTGAGAGGTCAATCATTTGGACGTCGCGGCGCGGGGTCATGATGGCTCTGATGGGACGATCGCCCAGCCGCATCACGCCGGTGATCATCGCCCGCTCGCCCGGCTCAATCACACCGGCGCTCTCCGCCTCAGCGATCAGAGTGCGGATCTCCTCGTCCGTGACGCGTTGCTTGGCATCCGCGCGGTAACCAAGCGCGTGCAGCACCAAGTCGCCCGACGCATCGAGACACCACACGAGCGGCGCGGCAACGCGTGCCAGGACCGTCATTGCCGGGGCGACGCGGACGGCAATGTTCTCTGGATCCCGTAACGCAATCTGTTTCGGCACGAGCTCCCCGACGATCAACGAAGCATACGTAATCGCTGCGACCACGAGCCCGATGCCAGCGGCCTCAGCAACGACGTGCGGGAGCTTAAGATCGACGAGCACTTCGGTCAGTCGGGTGCCCAGAGTCGCGCCCGAAAAGGCGCCCGACAGTACCCCGATCAGCGTGATGCCGATCTGCACCGTTGAGAGAAACTTCCCGGGATCGGACGCCAGCGCGAGCGCGCGTCGCGAGCCGACAACATCCCGCTCGACCAGCGCGCGCAACCGGGCGGCCCTGGAGGACACAACTGCGAGCTCGGCCAGCGCAAAAAGCCCGTTGAGGATGATCAGCACCGTGACAATTGCGAGCTCGATGAAAACCATCTGTCGTTCCTGCGCTGTCCATCCAAACTTCGAATAAGGATCGAGCCACCAGACCGGGGTCGCGGTCCACTTCCTTCACGTCTACTAGCCGTGCCAGGCGCCGGGGCCAGTGCAACGCCTGAGCTTAGTCCATCGGAATGAGCGCGCACGCTCCCCAATCTAACTCTGCCGCGCCGCGGAGGGGAACGCGGTGGGGAACGCACGCCGCCACCTAAAAAGATGACGTTTATTCAAGTATTTATTGGTGAGACTGGCGGAGGGGGTGGGATTCGAACCCACGAGGGAGCGGAACCCCCTGCCGGTTTTCAAGACCGGTGCCTTAAACCACTCGGCCACCCCTCCGGCGCTGTCGTGCTGGTGCTTCAATGGTGGATGGGCGGTCGGTTTGCAAGCCACCGCCCCGGCCGACGGGCAGGCCTCAGCCGACTCTCATCACCCAGTCGCGCGCGAAAAATCGGACCGACAGGCCAAGCTCGCGCATGCGTTGCTGGACTTCCGCGCGGGTTCGGCACAGCAGGTCCGCGGTCTCGCCCACAGAACGGCCCTGGTCCAGTTCGACGCGGAGCTCGCGATCGTCAATCTCGGTCCACGGCTTGCCCGAGTTGAGCTTCGCAGGTTCCTTGGGCGCGGCAGGGTTGGTCATGGCATCGGACCCAGCGGACCCATAACGCCGGTGCCGCGGCGCCCGTTGCATCGGGAACGGCACGTCGTCGCGATCGTATAGCAGCGCTATCAAAGGTCGGGGCGGGCGCAATTCCGCCTGATACGAAGACCATTTACCAATCTTGCGGCGGACCCATTCACGCCCGGCCGGAACCGGGTTATGGTGAATCTCTCAGGGTCAGGGACGAGCTACGCCCCGGGGTGTCCACCCCGGCGACATACCAAATCCGGTGGTTTTCACGGCAATCGCGCTTCTTGGGGCCCGCGCGGTCGCGTCAACCGTGGAAATCGCCCTGTGTGCGGGGACCAATGCGGCGGAACGCGACGCGGCGACGTGTGGCGCAGGGATATCTGGCGTCGGGACGATGGCGGCCGCATGCGCGCTTTGGTGCGCTGGCCGCGCTGTGCTTCGTCCTGTCCGATTGCTCCTCCTCCGACCGGCTCACCAGCAAGGTCGATCCGAAATACGGCGTGGCGACGAGCCCGCGGGTGGTCGAGCCCGGCCAGCCGGTGCCCAAGGGCGGGGGAACCTACCGGGTCGGCAAGCCCTATACGGTCGCCGGCCGCATGTATGTTCCCGAAGAGGACTACAACTACCGGGTCGAAGGCATCGCCTCGTGGTACGGCAGTGACTTCCACGGCCGCCTGACTGCGAACGGCGAGGTCTATGATATGCAGGCCATATCGGCGGCGCATCCGACCCTGCCGATGCCGAGCTACGTGCGGGTGACCAACCTCGCCAATCGCCGCTCGCTGATCGTGCGCGTCAACGACCGCGGCCCGTATCACGGCGATCGCGTGATCGATCTGTCGACCGGTGCCGCGCATCTGCTCGGCTTCCACGGCAACGGCGTTGCCCAGGTGCGGGTCGAGTATGTCGGCCGTGCGCCGCTCGAAGGCTCGGACGACCGCGTGCTGACCGCCACGCTTCGCCACGGTACGCCGGCTCCAGCGCCATCCTCGGTCCTGGTCGCCTCGGCCAAACCGTTCGCGGTCAGCGGCGACGGGGGGCGCAGGGCGATCCGCGGCGCGGTTCCGATGCCGTCTGATCGTCCGTTCACGCTCGGCGAGCCGCAGCCCTACAATCCGCTGAGCAGCGGCACGGACGTCACCTCGGTGACGCGCCAGCAATTGCCGCAACTTGCCGGCGATCACTCGGGCGCCGCGGATGGCCCGGTCCGCATGACGCCGGAGGTCTCGTCGTTCGCGCCGGCCTATCCGGCACGGCCGAACCTGCCGAGCACGTTCATGACCGGCCGCGGTCTCTACTAAAAACCAATCCTGGATACAACCAGCGCTGCCATTGTTCGGCCCACGCGCGCTTGGTAATCAAGGGCAGGGGCGCTCCGGCAGGGGGCCAGGATTCTGCCTCATTTTGGACCATTGCGATGGGCTGGACAGCCGTGAGCCTTCGACCGCTCAAGCGTGCCGCTATCGGCGCGGCCGCCGTGGCCTGCGTCGCCGCTATCGTGTCGGCGGTCGCCGCGCCCAATCCCGCGCCTCAACCGAAGAAAGAGGAAGGGTTCCAGACCGCCGCGCCCAACGCGATCCTGATCGAGGCCGAGTCGGGCAGCATTCTCTACGAGAAGAACGCCGATGAACTGGTCCCGCCGGCGAGCCTGTCCAAGCTGATGACCACCGAGGTCGTGTTTAACCAGATCAAGCTCGGCGACATCAAGCCCGACGAGGAATTCGTCATCAGCGAGAACGCCTGGCGCAAGGGCGGCGCGCCGTCGCGCGGCTCGACCATGTACGCGCCGATCCACAGCCGCGTGAAGGTCGACGAGCTCCTGCACGGCGTCATCATCCAGTCGGCCAACGACGGCTGCATTGCGCTCGCCGAAGGCATCGCCGGCAACGAGGCGGCGTTCGCCCAATTGATGGAGGCGCGCGCCCGCGAGCTCGGCCTGACCAAGTCGAGCTTCGCCAACTCGACCGGGCTACACGATCCGCGCCACCTGATGACGATGCGCGAGCTCGCCAAGCTCGCGCGCCACATCATCACGACGTACCCGGAATATTATCCCTATTACGGCGAGCGCGAGTTCACCTTCAACAAGATCAAGCAGCCGAATCGCAATCCGCTGCTGGCGATGAACATCGGCGCCGACGGGATGAAGACCGGCTTCACCAAGGAGGCCGGCTACGGCATCGTCGGCTCGGCCGTGCAGAATGATCTGCGGCTGATCGTGGCGATCAGCGGCCTGAAGTCCGAGAAGGAGCGCGCCGACGAGGCCAAACGTATTCTCGAGCATGGCTTCCGTGGCTTTGAGCAGCGCATCCTGTTCGCCGAGGGCCAGGAGGTCGGTCAGGCCAAGGTGTATGGCGGGGTCAAGAGCAGTGTGCCGCTGATCACGCCGCGGCTCGTCCGCATCATGGTTCCGCGCAATGTCAACGAGCGCCTCCGCGCAACGATCACCTATCACGGGCCGCTGTCGGTTCCGGTTGAGCAGGGCCAGAGGGTCGGGGTGCTGCGCGTGATGCGCGGCAACACGCTGGCGAACGAGGTGGAGCTGCGGGCCGGCGACAGCGTCGGTCCGGGCAGCCTGTCGCAGCGCGCCTTCGATGCCGCTTCTGAGATGATGATCGGTTTGATCCGCGCCGGCACCAAGAAGATCGAAACCGGCACCAAAAAGACGGAAAGCGACGCCACCAAGAAGGGCAAGAGCTGACGGCTGGGCCGGGTCCAGAGTGAACTCCGGGGGCCCTGGCTCCGAACATATATTGAGGGACATGCGCGGACGGTTCATCACATTTGAAGGCGGCGAGGGGTCCGGCAAGTCGACCCAGGCGCAGGCGCTCGTCGATCGGCTGAAATCGCTCGCCGTCGGCGTCGTGCTGACCCGCGAGCCCGGCGGCTCGCCGGGCGCGGAGGTCATCCGTCACGTCATCCTGTCCGGCGCGGCCAAGCCGCTTGGACCCGAGGCCGAGGCGATCCTGTTCGCCGCGGCGCGCGACGATCACATGCAGAACACGGTCAAGCCGGCGCTCGAGCGCGGCCGGTGGGTGGTGTGCGACCGTTTCATGGACTCGACTCGCGTCTATCAGGGCGCGCTTGGCAATGTCGATCAGCGGCTGCTGCGCGGGCTCGAGCGCATCACCGTCGGCGAGTTCAGGCCTGACCTGACCTTCATTCTCGACGTTCCGCCGGAGATCGGCCTTGCGCGTGCGACCGAACGGCGGGGCAGCGGCGAGGCAGACCGCTTCGAGCAGGAGTCGCTCGACTTCCACGAGAAGCTGCGCGCGGCCTATCGTGAGATCGCCGCGGGCGATCCCGAACGCTGTGTCCTCATCGACTCACAGCAGCCGAAGGAACGTGTCGCCGAACGGATCTGGGCGATCGTCAACGAGCGGCTCGACCCGACCTTGGCGCCGATCACGGTCGAGGCGGGATGAGCCCGACTGACGACGATGATGCCGAGCGGCCGCAGCCGCCGCATCCGCGCGAGACCACGGCTCTGTTCGGACACGCTGACGCCGAGCGCGCGCTGCTCGACAATTACCGCAGCGGCCGTGTCGCCCATGCCTGGCTGATCGCCGGCCCCGCCGGCATCGGCAAGGCGACGCTTTCCTATCGCATGGCGCGTTTCGTGCTGGCGCATCCCGATCCGTCGGCTCCCGCGGTGCAGGCCGCGACGTCGCTCGCCGTCGCGCCCGATCATCCCGTCGCCCGGCGCATCGCCGCCCAGGCCCATGCCGACCTGCTCGTGCTCGAGCGCACGGTCGGCGACACCGGCAAGCTGCGCACGGTCATCACGGTTGACGAGGTGCGGCGTACCGTGAGCTTCTTCGGCTCGACCGCGGGCGAGGGCGGCTGGCGTGTCTGCGTCGTCGACACCGCCGACGAGCTGCAATATCCGCAGGCTTCGAACGCGCTGCTCAAGGTGCTGGAGGAGCCGCCGCCGCGCTCGCTGTTCCTGCTGGCGAGCCACGAGCCGGCGCGGCTGCTGCCGACCATCCGCTCACGCTGCCGCCGCCTGACGTTGCGGCCGCTCGCCGAGGCCGACGTGATCGCTGCCGCGTCCGCGGCGCTCGATGTTCCGCAGAGCGATGCTGATTTGCGCAAGGCTGCAGGCTTGGCGGAAGGCAGCGTTGCGCAGGCGATCGCACTGTCGGGCGGCGCGCTGCTCGATCTGCGCGAGCGCGTCGTCGGGCTGCTGCAGCAGCTGCCCGCGGTCGACGCCCGCGCGCTGCATGCGCTGGGCGACGGCCTCGAACGCGCCGACGACGCCCTCTTCAAGATGTTCGTCGAGACCGTGCAGGACTGGCTGTCGGCGCGGCTGCGCGACACCGCGGACAAGGCGCGGCTCGCGCGCATCGCGGACGCCTGGGAGCGGCTCAACCGCGCCATCACCGACGTCGACACCTTCAATCTCGAGCGCAAGCCGCTGGTGTTCTCGGTGTTCGGCCTGCTTGGCGAGGCGGTGCGCTAGCCGGGGCTCCCTTGCCGAGGCGGCGAGGGGTTGGTACCTAGTGCGACGGCCGGGCTTGTTCCCGGCCTTTCTCATCTGTGACCCGATATTCCGGCGCCCATTGGATCGCGCTTGCCATGGCCAAGACAGTGAAATCGAAGCAGAAAAAGGGCAAGAAGCCCGCCTCGGCCAGGAAGGCCAGGAAGACGACGACGGTCGCCAAGAAACCGTCCGCCAAACCGTCCGCCAAGCGAAATGCGGCCAAGACAACCAAGACGAAGAAGAGCGTCGCGAAGAAGGCGGCCGCAACACCAGCGGCGCCAAAGCAGGCCATTGCCAAGACGAAGCCAGCGCGCGTCGGCGCTGCCAAGCCCAAGCCTCCGGTCGCAGCAAGGACACGAGCCAAGCCCACGCCGCCCAAGCCGATACCCGCGGCCGAGACGAAGCGTGAGGTCATCGCGACGCCCGATCTCGGCAGCCAGCCCGACGCGGCGGCATCGATCGAAAAACCCCGCTACTACATCACCACCGCGATCGCTTATCCGAACGGCCCGCCGCATATCGGCCACGCCTACGAGGCGATCGCGACCGATGCGATCGCTCGCTTCATGCGGCTCGATGGCTACGACGTGTTCTTCCTGACCGGCACCGACGAGCACGGCATCAAGATGCACCAGACCGCGGGCAAGGAAGGCATCACGCCGCGCGAGCTGGTCGAGCGCAACGTGCCGCTGTTCCGCAGGATGGTCGAACGCCTCAACTGCTCGAACGACGACTACATCCGCACCACCGAGCCGCGGCACCACCGGTCCTCGGTCGCCATCTGGGAGCGGATGGAGCAGGCGGGCGACATCTATCTCGACAAGTACGCCGGCTGGTACTCGGTGCGCGACGAGGCCTATTACGACGAGGACGAGACGCGGCTGAACGAGCACGGCGTGCGGGTCGGTCTGCAAGGCACGCCGGTCGAATGGGTGGAGGAGGAGAGCTATTTCTTCCGCCTCTCCGCCTATCAGCAGAAGCTGCTCGATCTCTACGCGCGGCCCAATTACGTGCTGCCGAAAGAGCGCCTCAACGAGGTCGCGAGCTTCGTCCGCGGCGGCTTGCAGGACCTGTCGATCTCACGCACCACCTTCGACTGGGGCATCAAGGTCCCGGGCAACGACAAGCACATCATGTATGTGTGGGTCGACGCGCTGACCAATTACATCACCGCGGTCGGCTTTCCCGATACCGACAGCGACATGTTCAAGCGCTATTGGCCGGCCGACCTGCATGTGATCGGCAAGGACATCGTGCGCTTCCACGCGGTCTACTGGCCGGCCTTCCTGATGTCTGCCGGCATCGAGGTGCCGCGGCGCATCTTCTCGCACGGCTTCCTGTTCAACCGCGGTGAGAAGATGTCAAAGTCGGTCGGCAACGTGATCGACCCGTTTGCGCTCGCCGATGCCTATGGCGTCGACCAGCTGCGCTTCTTCTTTCTGCGCGAGGTGCCGTTCGGCCAGGACGGCAACTACAGCCACGAGGCGATCGTCAATCGCATCAATGCCGATCTTTCCAACGACCTCGGCAATCTGGCGCAGCGCTCGTTGTCGATGGTGGGGAAGGGGCGCGACGGCGTGCTGCCGGAGCCGGGTCCGTTCAGCGACAACGACAAGACCATCCTCGCCGCCGCCGATGCCATGATCGACAAGGCGCGCGAGGCGATGAAGATGCAGCAGCTGCACCAGGTACTCAACGCCGCCTGGGCGGTGGTCGCCGACGCCAACCGGTACTTCGCCGGCGAGGCGCCGTGGGCCCTCGCGAAGACTGATCCGCAGCGACAGGGCACCGTGCTCTATGTCACCGCCGAGGTGATCCGGCAGGTGGCGATCCTGGCGCAGCCGTTCATGCCAACATGCGCGGCCAAGCTGCTCGACCTGCTGGCGATCCCGAACGACGAGCGAAGCTTTGCCATGCTTGGCGGCGCGCACCGCATAGCCGGCGGCAGCCGCCTGCCGGCCGCGGTGCCGGTGTTTCCGCGCTACGTCGAGCCCGAAGCCAGCGCCGCGAGCTGACCATGCTGATCGACAGCCACTGCCATCTCGATTTTCCGGATTTCGCCGCGGAGCTCGATGCGGTGGTGGCACGCGCCGCGGCGGCCGGCGTCGACCGCATGGTGACCATCTCGACGCGGGTGAGGAAGCACGCCGACATCCTGGCGATCGCCGAGCAATTCCCCAACGTGTTCTGCTCGGTCGGCACGCATCCTCATAACGCGCACGAGGAGCTCGACATCACCGCCGATCAGCTGGTCGAGCGCGCCCGCCATGCCAAGGTCGTGGCGATCGGCGAGGCGGGGCTCGACTATCACTACGATTTCAGCCCACGGGCGGCGCAGGAGCAGGGGTTCCGTGCCCACATCGCGGCGGCGCGCGCGACGAAGCTGCCGCTCGTGATCCATTCGCGCGAGGCGGACGACGACACGGCGAGACTCCTCGAGGAGGAAATGGGGAAGGGGGCCTTCCCTGCCGTGCTGCATTGCTTCACCGGCGGTCCCGACTTGGCGCGCCGCGCCATCACACTCGGCCACTACGTCTCCTTCACCGGAATTCTCACCTTCAAGAACTCGGGCGATCTGCGCGCAATCGCTCAGGAATTGCCGATCGAGCGCATCCTGGTCGAGACCGACGCGCCTTATCTGGCGCCCGGCAAGTTCCGCGGCAAGCGCAACGAACCGGCCTATGTGATCGAGACCGCTAAAGTTTTAGCCGATGTGCGTGGCGTGTCGCTGGACGAGATCGCGCGCATCACCACCGACAATTTCTTCCGGCTGTTCGCCAAGGTGCCGCGCGAGACGGCGCGCGCCGCATGACGCTGACCTTCACCATTCTCGGCTGCGGGTCCTCCGGCGGCGTGCCACGCCCGGCGCTGGGATGGGGCAAATGCGATCCCGCCAACCCCAAAAACCGCCGGCGACGCTGCGCGATGCTGGTCGAACGGCGCAACGCCTCAGGCGGCGCGACGCGCGTCCTGGTGGATACCGGGCCGGATCTGCGCGAGCAGTTGCTCGACGCCCAGGTCCAATGGCTCGACGGCGTGCTTTATACCCACGAACATGCCGACCACATCCACGGGATCGATGATCTGCGCGGATTGTTCATCCACAAGCGCCGCCGCATCGACGTCTATACCGACGAGCGCACCTCAGCCGTGCTGACCAACCGGTTCGGCTATTGCTTCGTCAAGCCGCAAGGCAGCGACTATCCGCCGATCGTCAACGACCATCGCATTGGGCCGGGCCACGCGGTGCATATCGACGGGGAAGGGGGCTCCATCACCGCACTGCCCTTTCTCCAGGACCACGGCGACATCCCTTCCCTCGGCTTCCGTTTCGGCGGGCTCGCGTATTCGGCCGACTTGAAAACGCTACCCGCCGAGAGCCTGCCGGCGCTCGCCGGGCTCGACCTGTGGATCGTCGATGCGTTGCGCTACGCGCCGCATCCGACGCACTTCAGCGTCGCGGAAGCCCTGGACTGGATCGAGCGCGTCAAGCCCAAGCGTGCGATCCTGACCAATCTTCATTCCGACCTGGATTACGACCAGCTGCGCACCGAGCTGCCGGCCAATGTCGAGCCGGCCTACGACGGCATGACGTTCTCGCTGCCGCAGTGACGCCGACGCGTCCGGGTGCGCGCCGGGCTCGGGCTTGATCCTGAGGATCATTTGGGCCGCTCTGGCGTTAACGCCTGGCGCGGCCGGCCAGGGCGTCCAACCAGAGCGCCAACCGCACGCGTGCCCGCGCCAAAGCCCGTGTTTCCGGGCTCATCCAGACATATTCCATAATATATCTTATGCGAATCATGCTCCCGGACCAGGGCATGCGGGCGGGCCATTCGCCGTGCTACTTGGCAAGGCATGACGCAGCTTCACAGCGCTATCACCACCGAGGACCGGGCGATCGGCGCCCTGCTCGGGCTGGCCGCAGGCGACGCCGTCGGCACGACGCTGGAATTCCGTCCGCGCGACAGCTACGAGCCGTTGACCGATATGGTAGGCGGCGGTCCGTTCAACCTGAAGGCTGGCGAATGGACCGACGACACCGCCATGGCCATGGCGCTGGCGGACAGTTTGGCGGAACACGACGCGTTCGATGAAAAGAATCTTCGGATGGCACTGGGGCGTCTATTCGTGCACCGGCCATTGCTTCGATAATCGGCATGACGACCCGGGTCGCGCTCGCGCGTTGGCTGGAGACCCGCGACCCGCACTGCGGCTCTTCGGACCCGATGTCGGCCGGCAACGGCTCGTTGATGCGGCTCGCGCCGGTGGCGATCCGATTCTGGAATGATCCCTCAAGCTTACGCGATGTGGCGCAGCGCCAGAGCATGACGACCCATGCGGCTCCCGAGGCGGTCGACGCTTGCATTGCCTTCGCCGAGGTACTGGCGGACGCCATTGCGGGCAAGTCGAAGCCGGAGATTCTGCGCCCTCGCCCCGGTCCATATCGTGGTGCGATCGGGCCGCTCATCAATGGTCGTTGGCGGGACAAGGACCGTGCAGCGATCGGTTCGTCCGGCTACGTCGTCCATTCGCTCGAAGCTGCGATGTGGTGCGTGGCGCGCACCGACGACTTTCGCGACGCCGTGCTCATGACGGCAAATCTCGGCGATGACGCGGACACGACCGGAGCCGTGACCGGGCAGCTGGCAGGGGCTCTGTACGGCGCGTCGGGAATTCCGGAGAGTTGGGCGAAGCGCATTGCCTGGGCTGACGTGATCAGGGAGAAGGCCGCTGATTTGTTTCAATTGAGTTTGGAGCGCACACGCTTTGCCCACTAGGGAGTGTTGTGGGCGGAAAGAAATGTGGGCGGATATCCTTGACGCCAACCTGGTGTGCAGCATGCCAGCGCCCTGCTCCGCACGCCGCCTCCAGAGCGCCGCAGTTGGGTCGACATCATCGCGTCTCGTTGACGAATCGTCGGCCATCGCTTGGCACACGATCAGGCATGCCGGAAAATCGCTGCAGCCGGAACCGCACTCTGCAGTACGCTCGTCGACATATTTGGCGCAAAGCCAATGAAACATCGGGAGGAGACGAAGATGCGTGGCAACGCCAGGCTTGTTGTCCTCGCCTTGGCCGCTATCGGCCTGTTGTTCCTCAGACCCAGCGCGACCTTGGCGGCCGATCCGGAGATCGACGCGCTGCTGCGCGCGCCGGTCGGCAAGGACTGGATCACCAATGGCGGCAATCTCACCAATCAGCGCTATTCGACGCTGAAGCAGATCGACCGCACCAACGTGAAGCAGCTCAAGGGCGCGTGGATGACGCGCCTCAAGGGTTCCGGTCTCGGCGGCAAGTATTCGTTCGAGGCGTCGCCGCTGGTGAAGGACGGCATCATGTACGTCGTCACCGGCAATGACGACGTGTTTGCGCTCAATGCCAAGACCGGCGAGTTCCTGTGGGAATACTGGTCGGGCATCGACCAGAAGATCTCCACGATCTGCTGCGGCTGGGTCAGCCGCGGCCTCGGCATGGGCGAAGGACGCATTTATGTCGGCCAGCTCGACGGCAACATCGTCGCGCTCGACATGAAGACTGGCAAGGTCGCCTGGAAGACGCCGATCGAGAAGTGGGAGAACGGCTACGGAATCACCAGCGCCCCACTCTACTACGACGGCATGATCTACAGCGGCATCACCGGCGGCGAGTTCGGCGTGCGCGGGCGCCTCACGGCGCTGGATGCCAAGACCGGCGAGATCAAGTGGCGCTGGTACACCCTGCCCGGCCCGGGCGAGATCGGCTCGGAGACCTGGCCGCCCGGCACCGATCATTCCATGCGCGGCGGCGCGACGATCTGGAACACGCCGTCGGTCGATCCGGAGCTCGGCCTCCTGTATTTCGCGGTCGGCAATTGCGGGCCCGACTACGACGGCTCGATGCGCGAGGGCGACAACCTGTTCTGCGCCTCGATCGTCGCGCTGAAGGCGAAAAGCGGCGAATACGCGTGGCACTTCCAGCAGGTGCACCACGACATCTGGGACTATGACGCGGCGAGCCCGGTCGTGTTGTTCGACACCGTCATCAACGGCCAGCCGCGCAAGGGCCTCGCCCAGGCCGGCCGTACCGGCTGGGTCTATATCCTCGACCGCACCAATGGGAAGCCGCTGATCGGCATCGAGGAACGTCCGGTGCCGCAGGACGAGCGGCAGAAGACCGCGAAGACACAGCCCTACCCGATCGGCGATGCGGTCGTGCCGCAATGCGCCGAGAAGCTGCCGGGCTATGAGAAGGCCGGCTGCATCTTCGAGCCGTTCTGGGAGACGCCGGTGCTGATCCAGCCGTCCGGCATCGGCGGCACCAATTGGTCGCCCATGCCGTACAGCCCGGACACCGGCTACTTCTACGTGCCGGGCACCATGCGCACGAGCGCCTTCGCGCGCACCAGCGACAAATACACCAAGGGCCTGCGCTATGTCGGCGGCACCCAGACAGCACCGATCGAGTCGGCGATGTCTGGCACGTTCACGGCGATCGACAGCAAGACCAACAAGATCGTCTGGCAGCACAAGACGCCGTATCGCATCGGCGGTGGCGGCGGTTCGACCGTGACAGCCGGCGGCCTGGTGTTCCGCGGCGAGCCTGACGGCAACTTCCTCGCGCTTGACGCCAAGACCGGCGAGGAGCTGTGGCGCTTCCAGACCGGCTTCGGCGCCGATGCGCCGCCGGTGGTCTACGAGGTCGACGGCGAGCAATACGTCGCCATCGCGACCGGCGGCAACCAGCTGCAGGGCAGCGCCTATGGTGATGCCGTGTGGGTGTTCTCGCTCAAGGGCCAGCTCGGCCCGCTGTGGGCGCCGCCGCCGCCGCCGAAGGTCGCCGGCCCGGTCGGACCGATTGCCTCGGGCGTCGACAAGATCAACATCGGCGCCAACAACGTGGAATACAGCTTCGCGCCGGCGCGCACGCGCATCAAAGCCGGCACGACGGTGACCTTCACCAATGTCGGCGACCTGCCGCACGACGCGACGTCGCTCAAGGAGGCGGAGTGGACCAGTGGCGCGCTCGCCAAGAGCGAGTCGAAGACGGTCACCTTCTCGAAGCCCGGCGTGTACTACTACATCTGCACCCCGCATCCCTGGATGTACGGGCAGGTGATCGTGGAATGAGCCGGACGTTGTCGCGGACGGGAGGACGGTTGTCGCGACCGCCCTCCCCGGCCACATGGTTGGCGTGGTTTGCCACGGTCGCCCTGCTGCTTGTCGGCAGCGCGGCGATCGCAGCCGATGCGGGCGAGCCGTCGGCCGAACAGCTTGTGCAGGCGCTTCTCTCCGGCAAAGGCCCGGTCGGCGGGCCGTTCGAGCTGATCGATCACACCGGGCAGCGCCGCACCGATGCGGAGTTTCGCGGCAAGCTCCTGCTGATCTATTTCGGCTTCACCCACTGCCCCGATGCCTGCCCGACCGAGCTTCTGTCGATCTCGCTCGCGCTCGAGAAGCTTGGCCGCACGGCCGAGACGGTGCAGCCGCTGTTCATCACCGTCGATCCGCAGCGCGACACGCCGAAGGTGCTCGCTGACTATGTATCGTCGTTCCATCCGCGGTTGGTCGGCCTGACGGGCGAGCCGGCGGCGATCAAGACGGTCGCGCATGCCTACAAGACGTATTTCGCCCGCTCTGCCGGCGGCAGCGCGGACAACTACTCGATCGATCACACCGGTTTCATCTACGTGGTCGGTGCGGACGGACGCTATCGCGGCTTTCTGCCGCCGCAGCTCGCGCCTGAAGAGATTGCCAAGGCGATCCTCTCGCAGCTGGGAAGCGAGTGAACGGGCGCTGCGGACAAGAGGGGACGTGCCATGCGCAAGACGAAGCAGAATGCCGAGCCCGACGTCGTCGCCGCCAACGGGCTGATGGACCGTCGTATCTTTCTCGCCGGCTCGGCTATTGCCGCCGGCGGCATGTCGACGACGGCCGGAGCCGAGCCACTGGTCGATGCGCCATGGATGAAGGTGCCGGGCGCGCCGTTCACCCCCTACGGCCAGCCGTCGACCCATGAAAGCAAGACCGCGCGCATTTTCGCGAGCCAGCCCGGCACCACGGGCACCGGGGCCTCGCGCACGCCGCATCACCTGCTCGACGGAATGATCACACCGAACGGTCTGCACTTCGAACGCCATCACAGCGGCATTCCGGACATCGATCCAAACGCCCACCGCCTGCTGATCCACGGCCTGGTCAAGCGCCCGCTGGTGTTCACCCTCGCGGCGCTCGCGCGCTATCCGATGGAGTCGCGCATCGCCTTCATCGAGTGCGGTGGCAACAGCGCGGCGCTCTACCAGAAGGACCCCGCGGCGCTCGGCGTTCAGGCGCTGCACGGGCTCGTCTCCTGCGCCGAGTGGACCGGCGTGAAGCTTTCCATCCTGCTCGAGGAGGCTGGCGTCGATCCGAAGGCCCACTGGCTTGTTGCGGAAGGCGCCGACGCCGCCGGCATGAGCCGCAGCGCGCCGCTCGCCAAAGCCATGGATGACGCGCTGATTGCGCTCTACCAGAACGGCGAGCGCGTTCGGCCGTCGAACGGCTACCCGATGCGGCTCCTCCTCCCCGGCTACGAAGGCAACATGCAGGTCAAATGGCTGCGGCGCCTCAAGCTGACCGAAGGCCCGACGATGACCAAGGACGAGACGTCGAAATACACGATCCTGCAGCGCGACGGGAAATCGCTGCAGTTCTGCTTCCCGCAGGAATGCAAGTCGATCGTCACGCGGCCGTCGCCCGGGCTTAATCTGCAAGGGCCGGGGCTCTACGAGATCTCGGGCTTGGCCTGGTCCGGTACCGGCAAGATCACCAAGGTGGAGGTATCGGCCGATGGTGGCGCGAGCTGGGCACCGGCGGCGTTGCAAGGGCCGGTGCTGTCGATGGCTCTCACCCGCTTCCGGATGGCCTGGCGATGGAACGGCGGACCGGCCGTGTTGCAGAGCCGCGCCACCGACGACAGCGGCGCCGTGCAGCCGACCCGCGCCAAGCTGATTGCCGACCGCGGCGCCAAGACCATCTACCACTTCAACGCCATCGCCAGCTGGGCGGTCGGCGAGAGCGGCGAGGTCAAACATGCCTACGCCTGAGAGACTTGGAATGAGAACCACGCTGCTCATCGTGGCGCTTGCATCGCTGATCGCCGGCCAGGCGACGGCGCTCGAAGGTCCGAACCTCGGCCGGGCGGCCACACCCGAAGAGATCGCCGCTTGGGACATCAGTATCGCGCCGGACGGTGCCGGCCTGCCGCCGGGCAGCGGTACGCCGGCGCAGGGCGCGATCGTCTATGCGGCGAAGTGCGCCGCGTGCCATGGCGAGAAAGGCGCCGGCAAGCCGAACGACCAGCTTGTCGGCGGTACCGGCACCCTGGCAGGCGATCAGGTGGCAGTGAAGACGGTCGGCAGCTTCTGGCCCTACACCACGACCATCTTCGACTATGTCCGGCGTGCCATGCCGCTCAACGAATCCAAGTCGCTCAGCAACGATGAGATCTACGCGGTGACGGCCTATCTGCTTCAGCTCAACGGCATCATCGGCGAGAGCGACACGATCGACGCGGCGTCCCTGCCCAAGGTGCGCATGCCGAACCGCGACGGCTTCGTTCCCTTCGCCAAGGGAAAATAGCCGCAACTGCCCGCCAGCACGGGCAGCAGCGGCCGCCGCAGGATCCGGTGGGCGACGCCGGCTGCGCGGTATTTTCTGGGTGCGTGGTCTGCTAGATCCTGCCCCATGACCCAGAATTCCTTGAAGCCATCGCGCGACATCGACCAGCTCATTGCCATCATGGCGGCCTTGCGCACGCCCGGCTCCGGCTGCCCGTGGGACCTCGAGCAGAATTTCGAGACGATCGCGCCGTATACGATCGAGGAGGCGTATGAGGTGGCCGATGCGATCGCGCGCGGCAGCCTGGTCGACCTGCGCGAGGAGCTCGGCGACCTGCTGCTGCAGGTCGCGTTCCACGCGCGGATGGCGGAGGAACAGGGCGCGTTTGATTTCGGCGACGTGGTGCACGAGATCACCGATAAGATGCTGCGCCGGCATCCGCATGTGTTCGGCGATGCCAAGGACCTGACGCCAGGCGCGGTCAAGGACCTGTGGCACCAGATCAAGGCGCGGGAGAAGCAGGACAAGCAGGCGGAGCGCGCGCGGCGCGGCGAGGCGGAGCCTGAGCAGCGCGAAGGCGCGCTGGCCGGCGTGCCGGTGAATCTCCCTGCCCTGACGCGTGCCCTGAAGCTTCAGGACAGGGCGAGCAAGGTCGGCTTCGACTGGAACGATCCGCGCGCGGTGCTCGCCAAACTGCGCGAGGAGATGGACGAGATCGAAACGGCGCTCGACGAGGGTGACGACGATGCTGTCGCCGGCGAGATCGGTGACCTGTTGTTCGCGGTGGTCAATCTGGCGCGCCATCTCAAGGTCGATCCGGACGGCGCGCTGCGGTCGACCAACGTGAAGTTCGAGCGGCGCTTTGCCGCCATCGAGCACGCCCTGGCGACCCGCGGCAAGACGCCGGCCGATGCCACGCTCGCGGAAATGGACGCGTTGTGGGACGAGGCCAAGGCGGCCGAGAAGCCGTAGCCTCGACGTTAGAGGCCACCCACGAGGGCAAGGTTTCGATACCGCGACGAATACATCGGTGCCCGGGCCGAGCACCCCGTGCGAGATTGACCCGAGATGACCGCAGCCTTACGGTTTGAGCCCGACCCGCGGCGCGATCGGCTTGGTTGAGTGGTGTGGGCCATGCGCAGTCGGCTCCAGTTCCGTCTGCTCGGTGAATTGAACGTTGCGCGGGATGGCAGCACCGTCCCATTGCCCGCTTCAAAGAAAACACGTGCCTTGCTCGCATATTTGGCCGTTGTCGGCCGGCCCATCAGGCGTGACCACCTTTGCGAGATGTTTTGGGAAATCCCGCACGATCCGCGGGCGTCGCTTCGCTGGAGCCTGCACAAGATCCGACGCATCACCAACTGCGACGGACAAGACCGCCTCAGCGCAGACAGCACTCGGGTTTTCCTGGACACTTCGACGGTGGACATCGATTTCGTTGCGGTGCTTCGATTGCGCCCGGAAGATGTCCGAGAGCTGAGCACACCGGCCCTGGAATCGTTGGCGGATCAATTTACCGGCGAGTTCGCCGAGGACCTGAGCCTGCCGCATTGTCCGAAGTTCGAGGCGTGGCGGGTCTATCATCGCGACGCGGCGACTCGAACGCGTGTTCGCATTCTGCGTGCGTTGACGGAGCGAATGCGCGACCGGCCACAACAGGCCGCTTACTACGCGCACCTGCTACAGAGCCTCGACCCAATGTGTGATGTTGCGCCGGAGCAAGGCCGTGACTTTGTCGTTGTCGCGCACGGCAATACGTCCACAGATGCGCCTTCGTCTCCGCACAGCCCTTCCCTCACAACTCATCTCGATGAGCGGGTGCGGGACACGGTGAGCTATTCGAGCGCAGCGGACAGTGCATCATCGCTGCCGACCGCAAGTCGCGCCCTTGTCCGATGGCCGCAGGACATTCGATTTTGCAGTAGCCGCGACGGCGTGCAAATCGCTTACGCCGTTTGCGGTCAGGGGCCGCCTTTGGTGCGGGCAGCACATTGGATGTCGCACGTCGAGTACGATCAGGAGAGTCCGGTCTGGCGTCATTGGATTGAGGCGCTGTCGGCGACGAGCACACTTATTCGCTACGATCAGCGCGGCAACGGGCTGTCCGATCGAACCGTCGTCAATCTCGGTTTTGAGGCGATGGTGGACGACCTGGAAACGGTGGTCAACGCAGCTCAGCTTGAGCGTTTTACACTGCTCGGAGTTTCGCAGAGCTGCGCCGTGTCAGCCGCCTATGCGGCTCGTCATCCGCAACGCCTCACTGGCCTCATTCTTTACGGTGGATTTGTGAAGGGCTGGCGTAAGCGTGGTGATGCGCATGAAATCAGCATGCACGAGGCAATGACCGCATTGATCCGCGCGGGTTGGGGTGCGGACACCCCGGCCTTTCGGCAACTCTTTACGATGATGTTCATTCCGAACGGCGACCAGGAGCAGATCTCCTGGTTCAACGAACTGCAACGAGTCACCGTGTCCCCAGATCACGCCAGCCGACTTCACGAAACATTTGGGGACATTGATGTCTCATCCATACTCACGGACATTGCGGTCCCAACGCTCGTCCTGCATGCGAGCGATGACTTGGTTGTTCCGTTCCTGTCCGGCCGGGCATTTGCAACCGGCATTCGTGGCGCCCGTTTCGTTGAGCTTGATAGCGCCAATCACATCCTGCTGGCCGATGAGCCCGCATTCTCGAGGTTTTGCAGGGAAGTGAGACGGTTCGTGGCAGAACTCGCAGCGCGGTAGCTGGAACCGCGCTCAATAATCATTTTCAACGGCCGACCTGGGAATTTCAACGCTTCTTCCAACGCGACTTCTCACGCAGCACCGCTTCAATCGGACGACTGGAGATCCACGCGACATCCGACAGGAGGCGGACATGCTGGGAAGAACCCTCACGATTGCCACCGCCGTGGTCCTTCTGCTCCGGGCCGAGGCGCATGCACAATCGTACAAATCCTTCACCATCAAGGCGCCTGACGGCGTGAACATCAGTGTGCAGGAATGGGGAAATCCGAACGGAAAGGAAATCATCTTCATCCACGGGTTCATGCAAAGCCACTTGTCTTGGCGCAAGCAGGTTCAGGACCCGGAGATGCAGAAGCAGTTCCGAATGATCACCTATGATCTGCGCGGTCACGGCGGCTCCGACAAGATCATGGATCCGTCCCTTTACAGCAACGGGGATGCATTTGCCCTCGAGCTGAGCGCGGTCATGCAGGCGACGTCTCTGCAAAGGCCGATTGCGGTCGGTTGGTCCTATGGCACGGGCGTCATCAGCGACTACCTGATCAAATACGGCTCATCCGCATTCGCCGGCATCAATTTCGTCGGCGGAGTCGGAAACGGCGACCCGCGGCTGTTCGGTCCCGCCATGCCTCTGATTCCCAAGACCTCCAGCGAAGACCTGATGCAGAACATCGAGACGACCAAAGCCTTCATACGCAGTTGCTTCGAGAAGCAACCGACCCCCGAGGAGTTTGAGCTGATCCTCGCCTTCAATATGGTCGTGCCCGCGAAAATCCGTCGCTGGCTGCGAAGGCCCGCCCCGTATGAGGAGGCGCTCAGGGCAATCACAGTCCCCTCGATCGTAACCCATGGAACCGAGGACAAGATCCTGACGATCGGCGTCGGCAAGTACCTCGTCGCGACGGTGCCGGGTGCCAAGCCATCGTTCTATGAAGGCGTCGGACATTCCCCCTTCTGGGAAAACGCCCCTCGCTTCAATAGCGAGCTTATCGAGTTCGCTAACCGCAGATAGCGTTATCCGGCACGTCGGACGCCACGAACGGCTTGGACATCGGCGCCAAATTTCGAGGCGAGGAGATCGACTTTCGAGGGGTCGACCCGCACGGTGAACTCCATCCGCTTGGCGTCGTCCGACAGCGCCTTGGCCAGCACCTCGGTGTGGCGATGCAGCCAGCTCACGCCTGCGCCGTCGGCCGGATCGAGGGTGAGGCTCAGGGTCACGCGCGCTTCGCCGAGGCGCGTCTCGATCGCCTCGACCAGCGCATCGATCCCTTCCCCGGTCACCGCCGAGACCGCGAGCGGCCGGCGGTCCGCCGGCTGCCGCTGCGCCTGGTTGTGGAGCTGCTCGCGCGCCTCGGTGTCGAGCTGGTCGATCTTGTTCCAGACCGCGATCAGCCGCCGGTCGTCGGGCGCGATGTCGAGTTCGCGGAGCACCGTCTCGACGTCCTTGGCCTGCGCCTCGGCGTCGCCGTGCGAGACGTCGTGCACGTGCAGGATCAGGTCGGCCTCGACCACCTCCTCGAGCGTCGCGCGGAACGCCGCCACCAGCATGGTCGGCAGGTCGGAGATGAAGCCGACCGTGTCGGACAGGATGATGCGGGCGCCGTGCGGCAAGGTCACCGCTCGCAGGGTCGGGTCGAGCGTCGCGAACAGCATGTCCGCCGACAGCACCGTCGCCTGGGTCATGCGGTTGAACAGCGTCGACTTGCCGGCATTGGTGTAGCCGACCAGGGCGACGATCGGATACGGCACGCGCTTGCGGCTGTCGCGGTGGAGCTTGCGGGTGCGCTTGACCTTCTCGATGTCGGCTTCGATGCGGGCGATGCGCTCGGCGATGACGCGCCGGTCCGCCTCGATCTGCGTCTCGCCCGGGCCGCCGAGAAAGCCGAAGCCGCCGCGCTGGCGCTCGAGATGGGTCCAGGAGCGCACCAGCCGGCTCTTCTGATAGGTGAGATGGGCGAGCTCGACCTGCAGCGCGCCTTCCCGCGTGCGCGCCCGCTTTCCGAAGATCTCCAGGATCAGCCCGGTGCGATCGAGCACCTTGGCGCCCCAGGCCTTCTCGAGATTGCGCTGCTGGACCGGCGACAGCGCGCAGTCCATCACCACCAGCGACGCTTCGAGGCTCTTCACCAGCCCGGCGATCTCGTCGACCTTGCCTTTGCCGATATAGGTCGCCGGCCGCAGCTCGGTCAGCGTGACGAGCCCCGCTTCGACCACGTCGAGATCGATGGCGTGTGCGAGCCCGACTGCCTCATCGAGGCGCGCCGAGGGTGAACGCGTGGACGGCGCCGCCGTGCGGATCTTTCCGCGCGCCTCACGGTCGCGCAAATAGGGTCCGATCACGATCGCACGTCCCGTGACCGGGCCCGACGGAGGGCTCAGCTGACCGGGTGACGTGTCGCGGCGACGCGGCTCCAAATCAGGTCTTTTCCCCTGCCCCCAGCGGCTCCTCGGCGCCCTCGAACAGCTGGACCGGGTGACCGGGCATGATGGTGGAGATCGCGTGCTTGTAAACGAGCTGCGAATGGCCATCGCGCCGCAGCAGCACGCAGAAATTATCGAACCAGGTGACCACGCCCTGCAGCTTGACGCCGTTGACCAGGAAGATGGTGAGCGGTGTCTTGTTCTTTCGGACGTAGTTGAGGAAGGTGTCTTGTAAGTTTTGTGAGCGATCGGCTGCCATTGCCGCTGTTTCCGTTTATTCGCTCGCAGGCCCCGGCCCCGCGAGGCTTTGTTGTTGCGCGCTCGTCGTGTTGTCGCGCGCTCGGTGTCGCGCCTTCTTGTCGTGTTCCCGGGCTCTCCACCCCGAATCTGGACGGAGGCACGGGACGCCGGCTCTTGCATTAGATGGTACGTCCGGGAGCAGCGCAAGCCCAAGTTGGCGGCCGGGCGGCAAATTCCCGTTCAAACACAACTTATCACGGCCATTTCGTGAGAGTTTTCACGAGAATTCGGCGTATCGGTGGAAGGCGGCGCGTAGCGCCAGGGTGACCTTGCCCGGCTTTCCGGTGCCGACCGGCCGGCCGTCGATGCTGACCACGGGCATGACGATCTGGCTCGCCGAGGTCACGAAGGCCTCATGCGCCGCGTAGGCCTCGGCGACCGTGAAGGGGCGTTCCTCGAGCCGCACCCCCTGTGCCTTGATGGCGTCGAGCAGGACGGTGCGGGTGATCCCGCGCAGGATGCCCCGCTCGGCCGGACGGGTGACGACCCGACCGTCGGCCGTGACGATCCAGGCGTTGGACGAGGCGCCCTCGGTGACCCGGCCCTCCCTGTCGACGAACCAGGCCTCGCGCGCGCCCTTGTCGCGGGCCGCCTGTTTGGCCAGCACGTTGGGCAGCAGCGACACCGATTTGATGTCGACCCGCTCCCACCGGTTGTCGGGGACCGTGATCACAGCCGTGCCATCGACGGCAAGCTTCTCGTTCTTGCCGAGATCGAGGCTGCGTGCCGTCACCACGAGGCTCGGCCGCGTCTCGGGGATCGGAAACTGAAAGTCGCGGCGCGCGACGCCGCGCGTCACCTGCAGGTAGACGATACCCTCGCTGACGCGGTTGCGGCGGATTGTCTCGTGCAGCACGACGCTGATCGCCGACAACGGCATGGGCAGCGGAATGCGCAGCTCCGAGAGCGAGCGCTGCAGCCGGCCGATGTGACGCCGCTCGTCGACGAGCTGCCCCCGCCGCACCTCGCAGACCTCGTAGACGCCGTCGGCAAACTGATAGCCGCGGTCCTCGACATGGACCGCGGCGTCACGGTGCGGGACGTAACGGCCGTTCACATAAGCGATACGCGACATCAGGTGGCTTCTTCCTTTGATTTGCCTGCGGCTGCGGGTGGTACGTTACCCCGTCAGGCGCGCGCTTGTCCTGCGGCCCGGGGCATGGCCGCTTGTCTCGACCGCGCGGTCAGCCACCGCAGGCCGCCGCGCGCTTGAGCAGGAAGGCCTTCTCCCGCGCGTTGCGGGTGAGCTGGGCTGCGCGCTCGAATTGGACTCTCGCTTCGTCCAACCGGCCGGCCCGGAACAGGAAGTCCCCCCTCGCCGCCGGCACAGGAGCATAGTTGGGCAATGACGCGGCGTGATCGATCTGCTCGATCAGCGCGAGCCCGACCTCCGGCCCGAAAGCCATGCTGTGGGCGATCGCGCGATTGAGATCGACCACCGGGGACGGCATGACTTCGCGGAGCGTGTCGTAGAGTGCGGCGATCCGAGGCCAATCGGTCTCCTCGGCGCTGCGTGCCCGGGCATGGCAGGCGCCGAGCGCCGCCTGCAAGGCGTAAGGTCCAGTGGCGCCACCCAGGGCCTCGGCACGTTGCAGGGCGGCGAGTCCGCGGCGGATCAGGAGCCGGTCCCAACGCGCGCGGTTCTGTTCGGTCAACGGCAATAGCGAGCCGTCCGGCGCGGTGCGGGCGGCCAGACGCGACGCCTGGATCTCCATCAGCGCCAGGAGACCGAACACCTCGGGTTCGTCCGGCAGCGCGGCGGCCAGGATGCGGCCCAGACGTTGCGCTTCGGCGCACAAGACTGGGCGGATCAGGTCCTCGCCGGCGGTGGCCGCGTAGCCCTCGTTGAAGATCAGGTAGATGACCTCCAGCACCGAAGCGAGGCGCTCCTGCCGTTCCCTGCCGCGAGGCACCTCATAGGACAGGCCGGCATTGCCGAGCGTCTTCTTGGCGCGAACGATGCGCTGGGCGATGGTCGCCTCGTTCGACAGAAACGCCCGGGCGATCTCGTCAGTGGTCAGTCCGCCGATCAGGCGCAGCGTGAGCGCCGCACGCGCCTCGGGCGGCAACACCGGATGGCAGGCGGTGAAGATCAGGCTCAGCACCTCGTCACCGAGGTCGTCATCAAGGATGGCCTCGATGTCTTCGACGCTGGTGTCGCGTTCGTCCTCGAGGTCGCGGCCGATTTCCGCGTGCTTGCGCGCGAGCATCTTGTCGCGACGGAACCCGTCAATGGCCCGGCGCTTGGCGGCAGCCATCAGCCAAGCCCCAGGATTGCTCGGGACGCCGGTATTCGGCCATTCGGACAGCGCGGCGACGAGCGCGTCCTGCGCCAGCTCTTCGGCCGCGCTGATGTCGCGCACCATCCGGGTCAGGCCGCCGATCAGCCTGGCCCGCTCGATCCGGAAGACGGTCTCGATCGCCTGATGGGTTTCGGTCGCCGCCATGCGTCTCGCTTAAGAGATGAGCGAGGCGCAAAGCAAGGCGCGGCGGCGACTATCCCGGGAAAGTGGAAGCATCCCGGAGCATGATCATGCTCCGGGCAATATGCGTCAGCGACGGCCCGCCTTCTCGCGGATCCGGTCGTGCAGCTCGGCGACCTCCGGCGTTACCGCCTCGCCAAAATCGCCCATCTCGTAAAGCGGACGGATCTCTATCTCGCTCGGGCCGGGCATCGGGTTCGGGCAACGTTTCACCCACTCGATCGCCTCCGCCATGTCCTTGACCTCCCACAGCCAGAAACCGGCGACCAATTCGCGGGTCTCGGCGAAGGGACCGTCGATGACGCTGCGGCTCGCTCCGTCGAACGCCACGCGCTTGCCTTGCGACGACGGCTTCAGGCCGTCGGCCGCCAGCATGACGACACCGCCTTTGATCAGCTGCTCGTTGTACTTGCCCATGGCTTCGAGCATTTCGGTCGAGGGCAGGATGCCAGCTTCGCTGTCCTTGGTCGCCTTCACCATCACCATCACGCGCATTGTCTTGTCTCCTCTGTTCCTGGCGGCCACGGCGGCCGTCCTGTGCACGCGACGAACGAGCGCCGCTCGGATCGACATCCCCCAAGACTTTTTTCGCAGAAGAAAAATACGGCGGGAGTGGCCTGCCCCAAGGGAGCGGTTCCCCTTTCGAAAATTGTGCTGGTTCTGGGAGTTAGAGCGCGATGATGAAGTGGCATCATCGCGCTTCAGTGCAAGTCACGCACTAGTCGATACCGAGCGCCTTGAGCTTGCGATGCAAGGCAGAGCGCTCCATCCCGACGAACTCCGCGGTGCGCGAGATGTTGCCGCCGAAGCGGTTGATCTGCGCACGCAGGTAGTCGCGCTCAAACACCTCGCGCGCCTCGCGCAACGGCAGTCCCATCAGCTGCTCGCCGCCATTGCCGGTCGGCATGTTGGGGATCATGGCCCCGACATCCTGCGGCAGCATGCTGGCATTGATCACGGCATCCGGGCCCCCGCCGGCGAGGATCATCAGCCGCTCCACGTTGTTGCGCAGCTGGCGGACGTTGCCGGGCCAATCGTGCGATTGCAGAACCGCCTTGGCATCCTCGCCGACCTTGCGTTTCGGCAGGCCGGTCGCCTGCGAGATCTGCTCCATGAAATAGTCGACCAGCTCGGGAATGTCCTCGCGCCGCTCGGCGAGCGGGGGCACGCGGATCGGCACCACCGACAGCCGGTGATAGAGATCCTCGCGGAACGTGCCGTTGGCGACCTCGGTCTCGAGGTTGCGGCTGGTCGAGGAGATCACCCGGACATCGACCGCGACCTTGGTGGAGCCGCCGACCCGCTGGAACGTCTGGTCGACCAGCACGCGCAGGATCTTGTTCTGCGTCTCGCGCGGCATGTCGGCGATCTCGTCGATGAAAAGCGTGCCGCCGTGCGCCTCTTCGAGCGCGCCGACCTTGCGGCCGTGCGAGCCGTTCGACTGGTCGACGCCGAACAACTCGATCTCCATCCGGTCCGGCGTGATGGCGGCAGCGTTGATGACGACGAACGGGCCCGACACGCGCGCCGACTGCGTATGGATCGATCGCGCGGTCAGCTCCTTGCCAGCGCCGGACGGGCCGACGATCAGCACGCGGCTGTTGGTCGGCGCAACCTTCTCGATCGTCTGGCGCAGCTGGTTGATCGACGGCGAGTGGCCGACCAGGGTGGAGGCGAGCGGCGCCAGCTGCTTGAGGTCCTTGACCTCGCGCTTGAGGCGGGACGTCTCGAGCGCGCGGTCGGCGATCAGCACGAGCCGGTCGGCCTTGAACGGCTTCTCGATGAAATCGTAGGCGCCGCGCTTGATCGCGGCGACCGCAGTCTCGATGTTGCCGTGGCCCGAAATCATCACCACCGGCAGCTCGGGATGCTCCTCCTTGACCGCATCGAGCAGCTGCAGCCCATCGAGCTTGCTGCCCTGCAGCCAGATGTCGAGGAACACCAGGCTGGGGCGGCGCGCCCTGATCGCGGTCAGCGCATCGTCGCTGTCGCGGGCGGTGCGCGCTTCGTAGCCTTCGTCCTGCAGAATGCCGGAGACGAGCTCGCGGATATCCGACTCGTCATCGACGATGAGAATGTCCGACGCCATGTCTACCCTTCGCTTGCAGCCTTGCTGATGGTTTCTTGTTGCGCAGCGGCGACCGGCTCGGCGGCGAAGCGCAGGCGCATCCATGCGCCGCGCTGGCCCGGAAACCGTTCGGCCGCGTCGTGCAGTTCAATGCAACCGCCATGCTCCTCGAGGATCTTGCCGACGATCGCGAGGCCGAGACCGGTGCCCTTCTCGCGGGTCGTCACATAGGGCTCGAGCAGACGGCTGCGGTTCTCGGTCGGAAGCCCGATTCCGTTGTCGATCACGTCGATGACGATGTCGCCGCCGTCGCGCGCGGCGGAGACCCGGATACGTCCCCGACCGAGCTCGTTCGGCGGCACCGCGGCGATGGCCTCGGTTGCGTTCTTGATGATGTTGGTGAGGCCTTGCGAGATCAGACGCCGGTCGAAACGCGCCGGCATCGGGTCATCGGCGATATCGACCTCGATATCGATGTCGGCATGGCCGACGCGCATCAGGAATCCGACCTGCCGCACCGTGTCGGCGACGTCCTCCGGCGCCATCACCGGCTTCGGCATGCGGGCGAAGCGCGAGAACTCGTCGACCATGCGGCGGATGTCGTCGACCTGGCGCACGATCGTGTCGGTGCACTGTTCGAAGATCGTCCGATCATCCTTGATGACGGAGCCATACTTGCGGCGCAGGCGCTCCGCCGACAGCTGGATCGGTGTCAACGGGTTCTTGATCTCGTGTGCGATGCGCCGCGCGACGTCGGCCCAGGCGGAGGTCCGTTGCGCGCTGACCAGCTCGGTGATGTCGTCGAGCGTGACCACGTAGCCGTGCTCGCGCTGGGTCGATTGCTCGGTCGTTACGCGCACCGACAGATTGCGCTCGCGGCCGCCGCGGCTCATCGTGATCTGTCCTTGCACGAGGCGTTGCGAGCCGCCCCGCGCGTCGGCAACGACCGGACCGAGCTCCGGAACGACCTCGGAGAGAGGCTTGCCGAGCACGTCGCTTTCGACATGCCCGATCAGGCGTTCCGCCGAGCGGTTGAGAATGCTGATCCTGCCGGCGCTGTCGATACCGATGACCCCGGCGCTCGCCCCTGCCAGCACCGCCTCGGTGAATCGGCGCCGGCTGTCGATGACGTCGCGAGCCCGCACGATGTCGTCGCGTTGCGTTCGCAATTCCTGGGTCATTCGGTTGAAGGTCTCGCCGAGCCGGGCGAGGTCCCCTTCGGCCTCGCGGACCGGTACTTGGACGTGAAGGTTGCCAGTCGAAACGATATTTGCGGCGCCGATTAGGCGGCGGATCGGTGCCACCAGCCGGTTGGCGAAATTCAAGCCGATCAGCACGGCAGACAGCAGCACGATCAAGGCGATGACCGTGTACATCAGTCCGAACGCGATCTGGACGCCGAGCCGGCGCGCTTCGAAATTGGCGTAGTCGGCGATGGTCGATTGCGTTGCAGCAAGCTGGGCGACCACGCGCGGGTCGAGCAGCCGCGTCACGTAGAGCACGGTGTCGTCGTAGCCGCGCACCTTGATCATCGCCGCCAGATAGTCGGCATCCGGCAGCAGCGTGATCTGCGGCTCGCTGTCGCCGATGGCGGCGAGCGCGGTCGCCGGCGGGAGGACGAACTGCCGGTCGATCTTGATGTCGGCCCGTTCGATCTCGGTCCGATCGGTCTTCAACAGCAGCGCTGCGGACATGCCGCGCAGCGTCGCCTGCGCGGTGAACAATTGCTTGTAGCGGTCGCGATCCTGCTCGACCAGCGGCTTGGCGCGCGACAGGTCGATCGCCATGCCGACGGTTTCGCGCGCCAGCGATTGGGCATGCTCCTTGACATAGGCGTCCGCGACCACCACGGAATTCTGGATCAGCGCGCGGGTCTGGTTCGAAAAGAACCGGTCGAGGCCGCGATCAAGCGTGATGCTGGCGACCACGGCGACAAGGATGGCCGGCGCCGCAGCAATGATCGAGAACAATCCGACGATGCTGACGTGCAGTCGCGCACCGGCGCGTCCATGCCGGCGCGCCTGTGCTACCTGCCAGACCTCGCGCGCAATGATGACGAGCAGGAAGACGACGGTGATCGCGTTGATGGCCAACAGCGTGACGACGACATTGTGCGTCGGCACGATCGGGGTCAGGTTGGCGAGCACCAAAAAGGTGGCGAGCGCCGACAGCAGCGCAAGGCCGACCACCACCACGTTGACGGCAATCTTGCCGGGTCGCGGCGATCCGAGCTTGCCGGCGACGGCCGTCTCTGGAGCGGCAGCTTCCGAGGCGCTTGTCATTACTCTCTTTCAGTCGATGCGACAGCTGAATGACAGGCTCAGGCAACGAGAGAGCTCTATCCTCATGCAGCCCCTGTAGTTCAGCATCACCAAGTCCACGAGTCGCACGCTTATGATCTTTGTTCTGCCGCGCCCCCGCGTCCTAACCGCTTGATTTCGCGCGATCTTCCGGCGCGCGCCGAGAGGACCCGGCTGGCCTGATCGCCCTACCGTGTGATGCTTTTATACAACAATGTTGCGCAATTGCGACAATTCCGCGGCATTATCCGCTGCAAAACAACGATCCAGTAAGGCCAGGAAATCCTTGGCCTAACCGCTGGTTCGGATGACCTGGATGTCCAAATCCCGGATCTTCTTGCGGAGCGTGTTGCGATTGACGCCGAGCAGGTCGGCGGCCCGGATCTGGTTGCCCCGAGTGGCGGCGAGCGCGGCCGACAACAGCGGGTATTCGATCTCGCGCAGAATGCGGTGATAGAGCCCGGGCGGCGGCAACGCGTCATGGAACGACGCGAAGTAGCGCGCCAGATGCCGTTCGACATTGGCCGACAGCGTCTCTTCCGTGCGCGGCTCTTCGCTTGCCGGAGCGACCGCCGGCTGTGACAGCTCGGCGTCGATGACCGCGGAGGTGATCGTTTCCTGCGGATAGAGGGCCGCCAGGCGGCGCGCCAGGTTCTCGAGCTCGCGCACGTTGCCGGGCCAGCGATAGCGCTTGAGCCGGTCGAGCGCCGCCTGATCGATCTGCTTGGCCGGCAGACCCTCGCGTTCGGCCATCGCAAAGAAATGACGAATGAGATCGGGCACGTCCTCGATGCGTTCCCGCAGCGGCGGCAGCCGCAGCGGCACGACGTTGAGGCGGAAGAACAGATCCTCGCGGAACAGACCCTGCTGGATCAGGATGCGCAGGTCCTTGTTGGTTGCGGCGATGATGCGCACGTCGGTCTTGATCGGGGTTCGTCCGCCGACCGTCGTATATTCGCCCTGCTGCAACACGCGCAGCAGGCGGGTCTGCGCTTCCATCGGCATGTCGCCGATCTCGTCGAGGAACAGCGTGCCGCCCTCGGCCTGCTCGAAGCGCCCGGAGCTGCGCGTGTTGGCGCCGGTGAAGGCGCCCTTCTCGTGGCCGAACAGCTCGGATTCGATCAGGTCGCGCGGGATCGCCGCCATGTTGATGGCCACGAACGGGCCGCTGCGTCGCTTGCCGTAGTCGTGCAGTGCACGCGCCACCAGCTCCTTGCCGGTGCCGGACTCGCCGGAGATCATCACCGTGAGGTCGGTCTGCATCAGGCGCGCCAGCACCCGGTAGATTTCCTGCATGGCGGGCGACCGGCCGACCAGCGGCATCTGCTCGAAATCTTCGATCTTCTCGGCCGGCCGCGCGCGCTCCTTGGGCTCCGACAAGGCGCGCCCGACGATCGCGATGAGCTCTTTGAGATCGAAGGGCTTGGGCAGGTATTCGTAGGCGCCGCGTTCGGACGCGCGGATCGCGGTCATGAGCGTGTTCTGCGCGCTCATGATGATCACCGGCAGATCCGGCCGCAGCTTCTTGATGCGCGGCAGCAGATCGAACGCGTTCTCGTCCGGCATCACCACGTCGGTGATCACCAGATCGCCATCGCCCTGGCTGACCCAGCGCCAGAGTGTGGCGGCATTGCCGGTCGAGCGCACTTCATAGCCCGCGCGCGACAAGGCTTGATTCAAGACCGTCCGGATCGCCCCATCGTCGTCGGCGACCAGTATGTTTCCCGCAGGCATTGGCATCCTCTCAAGTCACGCCGCCCGGCTCGGCGTCGTCACCAGAGAACTTCGGCATCAGCACTCGAAACGTCGTCCGTCGCGGCAGTGACTCGCATTCGATGATCCCGCCGTGGTCGCCGATGATCTTGGCCACGAGCGCGAGCCCGAGGCCGGTCCCGGTCGGCTTGGTCGTCACGAACGGATCGAACAGATGCGGCATCAGGTCTTCCGGCACGCCCGGTCCGTTGTCGCGGACGCAGAACTCGAGCGGCAGCGACACGCGGGTCTTGCTGCCGGGCAACGTCAGCCGCACGCCCGGACGGAACGCGGTCGACAGATGGATTTCGCCGTCCATGGCGCCCTCGCCGATCGCCTCGGCGGCGTTCTTCACCAGGTTGAGAAACACCTGGATCAGCTGGTCGCGATTGGCGAGCACCGGCGGCAGCGACGGATCGTAGTCCTCGATGAACTTGATGTGGCGCGCGAAGCCGGACTGGGCGAGCCGTTTGACGTGCTCCAGCACCACGTGGATGTTGACCGGCTCGCGCTCGACCGGGCGTTCGTCGGCGAACACCTCCATGCGGTCGACCAGCTTCACGATGCGGTCGGCCTCGTCGCAGATCAGGCGGGTAAGCGTGCGGTCGTCGTCGCCGGCCGACTGCTCGAGCAGCTGGGCGGCGCCGCGGATGCCGGACAACGGGTTCTTGATCTCATGGGCGAGCATCGCCGCGAGCGCGATGACCGAGCGCGCGGCGCCGCGATGCGTCAGTTGCCGGTCCATCTTGTCGGCAATGGTGCGCTCCTGAAGCATCACCACCACGTCGCCGGGCCGCTCCGGCACCGGGGCAACGTGCAGGTCGACGATCCGCTCGCCCGGATTGCGCGGCGTGCCGAGATCGACGCGGTACTCGTTGACGGCGGCGCCGCGGCTGCGCACCTGCTCGATCAGGGCAAGCAGCGGCGAGCCGAACGGCACGAGGTCGCGCAGCGAATGACGCCGCAGCATCATCATCGACGACTCGAAGAAGGTCTCGGCCGCCACGTTGGCGTCGATGATCCTGCCCTCCGCCCCGACCACCAGCACCGGGTGCGGCAGTGCGTTGAGCACCGCCTCCGGTACGCCGGGCGGCGTGGTATGGGAGTGAGTTGACCGAATGAGGTTCATGCGGCCGCTTTCCAGCTGAGCGCACGAAACGCCTCGGCGAGCCGGCGCTGAACCTCGGCCGTAGCTTCGGCGGTGAGCACGCTGGCGCGCCAGGCCTTGAGGTCTTCGGCCGTCGCGCCCGCGGTCGCGGCCGCGACATTGAGCGCCCAGCCGAGATGCTTGCGCGCGTGGCGCAGACCGATGCGGGTGCCGTGATGCGCCAGCATCTCGTCGTAGAGCTCGGCCACCATGGCATGTTGCCGCTCGAGGGTCGGCGCCGCCTCGTGCGCGCCGGTCGCGAGCGCGCGCGCGATCTGGCCGGGGATCCAGGGCTGGCCCTGCGCGCCGCGGCCAATCATGACGGCGTCGGCGCCCGACGATGCGAGCGCCTGCTGCGCGTCCTCGACGGTGCAGATGTCGCCGTTGACGACGATCGGCACCGAGACGCTGTCCTTGACGGGGCGCACCGCGCCCCAGTCCGCCTTGCCGGTATAGAACTGGCAGCGCGTGCGGCCGTGAACCGTGATGAGCTTGACCCCGGCCGCTTCGGCGCGGCGCGCCAACTCGGCGGCGTTGCGCGACCGATCATCCCAACCGAGGCGCATCTTCAGGGTGACCGGCACCGACACCGCAGCCACCGTCGCCTCGATCAGCGTCAGCGCGTGGTCGAGGTCGCGCATCAGCGCCGAGCCGGACTGGCCATTGGTGACGTGCTTGGCCGGGCAGCCCATATTGATGTCGATGATGTCCGCGCCTTCGGCCTCGGCGATCCGCGCGCCTTCCGCCATCCATCCGGCTTCACAGCCGGCGAGCTGGACCATATGGATGCCGACGCCCTGCCCTTCGAGGCGCAACCGTGCATCCCGGCGGCCCTCGGTCAGCGCCGATGTCGCGATCATCTCGGACACGACCAGACCGGCGCCGAGCCGCGCCGCGAGGCGGCGAAAGGGCGCATCGGTCACTCCCGACATCGGAGCCAGGACCACCGGATTGGCGATCGCGACAGGCCCAATAGCGAGGGAACGCTCGAAAAACCCTGCGGAATTCGAGATCGTCACGGCCAATGCCTATGAATTAGGCGAGCTAACATTCTGCTTATAGTTTAGCCAGATTGTGCCCATATGCAAGTGCTGCGTTGCAGCAACGCCCAAGTTTCGAACAGGACTTGTCCGCATGGTTATCGCGGGTAACGGCTTTATCGCGGCCGCAATTGGCCTTGCCACACGGGTCTAGAACGCTAAACCGGGCATCCAGCGCTCGGGCTCAAAGCTGCCCTCAAGAGGAGCAACGATCGAATATGACGGGAAGAGTGGCCGCAGTAATCGTCGCGGCAGGTCGCGGACTGCGAGCCGGGCGCGAGCGCCCCAAGCAATATGCGACGATCGCCGGCGAGCCGGTGGTCCGGCGCAGCCTCGCCGTGTTCGCCGATCACCCGCAGATCGATGCGGTCCAGCCGGTGATCCACCCGGACGACACTGTCTTGTTTCGTGACGCGACCGCCGGCGTCGCGTCGCTCGCGCCGGTGTTCGGTGGCGCGACGCGGCAGGAGTCGGTGCGCGCCGGGCTCGAAGCCTTGGCATCGCGCCGTCCGGACATCGTGCTGATTCACGACGCTGCGCGGCCATTCGCGACGTCGGCGCTCCTCTCGCGCGCGATCGCAGCCACGGCGAGCTCGCCGGCCAGCGTGCCGACGCTTGCGGTGACCGATACCGTGAAGACGGTCGATGCCGCCGGCCGCGTCGTCGAGACGCTCGATCGTGCGAAGCTGCGGATTATCCAGACGCCGCAGGCGTTCCGGTTCGAGCCGCTGCTTGCAGCGCATCGCAAGGCCGCCGACGCTGGCCGGCAGGATTTCACCGACGACGCCGCGCTCGCCGAATGGGCCGGCATGGAGGTCACCGTGTTTGCCGGCGAGGACGCCAACGTGAAACTGACCACGCCCGAAGACTTCGCCCGCGTCGAGGCGCGCGAGGCCGCCCTGCTCGGCGACATCCGCACCGCGACCGGCTATGACGTGCACGCGTTTGTCGACGGCGACCACGTGACCCTCGGCGGTGTCCGCATCCCCTATGAGCGCAGCCTTTCCGGCCATTCCGATGCCGACGTCGCGATCCACGCACTGGTCGACGCCATTCTCGGCGCCTTGGCCGACGGCGACATCGGCGCGCATTTCCCGCCGAGCGATCCGCAATGGCGCGGTGCGCCGTCCGAAAAGTTCCTCGCCTTCGCGGTCGAGCGGGTCCGCGCGCGCGGCGGCCGCATCGCCCATCTCGACGTGGCGCTGATCTGCGAGGCGCCGCGGATCGGCCCGCATCGCGACGCGATGCGCAAGCGTATCGCCGAGGTTGCCGGCGTGTCGATCGATCGCGTCGCGATCAAGGCGACCACCAATGAGAAGCTCGGCGCGCTCGGACGTGGCGAAGGCATCGCGGCGATCGCGACGGCGACCGTCCGCCTGCCCTGGGGGCCATGATGTTCGACAAGAAGCTCCTCGCCGCGGCGGAGCGCATTCTCGCGGCCTGCCGCGCGCGCGGGCTCAAGGTCGCGACCGCCGAGTCCTGCACCGGCGGCCTGGTGGCGGCGCTGCTCACCGAAATTCCCGGCTCATCCGACGTGGTCGACCGGGCATTCGTGACCTATTCGAACGACGCCAAGGAAGCGATGCTCGGCGTGCCGGTGCGGACGCTCGATCGTTATGGTGCGGTGAGCCGGCAGACCGCATCGGCCATGGCTCATGGCGCCCTCGCCGAGTCCGACGCCGACATCGCGGTGGCGATCACCGGCATTGCCGGCCCGGGTGGCGGCACCGCCAAGAAGCCGGTCGGTCTCGTGCATATTTACGCGCTGGCGCGCGACGGACGCAAAGTCCGCCGCGAAAAGAAATTCGGCAGGATCGGGCGGGCCAAGATCCGCATGCGCTCGGTCGCGGAGGCCGCGGCGATGCTCGAGCTGCTGGCGAGCGGCGGGCGAATTTAGCGCATATCCCGGAAAAGTGGACGCCGGTTTTCCGAAAGGATATGCGTCAACCCTAAACGCTCCCGTCGACGACCACTTCCACCAGCGACGGTCCAGTGCGGCCGAATGCGGACTTCAGCGCCGGCCGCACGTCCTTCCCAGCCGTCACGCGCACAGCTTCGACGCCGAGCGCCCGCGCAATACCGACGAAATCGACCGGCGGATCAGCGAAATCCATACCGACAAAGTGCGCGTTCTTGTGAAACGCCAGCAGGCGCTGCTTGATGATGCGGTAGCCGCCGTTGTTCGCCACCACCACCGTCAGCGGCAGCTTGTGGTGCGCCGCGGTCCACAGCGCCTGGATCGAATACATGGCGCTGCCGTCGCCGGTATAGCAGACCACCGATCGCTGCGGATTGGCGAGGCTCACCCCGACCGATGCCGGCAATCCCCAACCGATGCCGCCCGAGGCGAGCGCGTGATAGCCGTAGCGATCGCGATGCGCCCGCAACGCCGGCATGTGGCGTGACGAGGTCAGGCCTTCATCGACCAGGATCGCCGACGCCGGCATCGCGTCGACGACTTGCAATGACAGCCAGTCGGGATCGATCGGATCGCCGTCCGTCCTTGCGCTGATCTGCTCGACGAGCTGCCGTCGTCGGACCGACCAGTTGCTGCTGCTCAGCTTGGCAATCCCGTCCCTGGCGCGACGCGCGAGCGCCACGCCGCCGGCGGCTTCCAGCGCGGGGACGAGCGCTTGCAGGGTTTCCTTGACGTCCGCCTTGAGCGCGACCTCGACCGGAAAATTCTTGCCAAGGTCCCAGTCGACCAGCCCGACCTGCACGATCGGCATGCCGGCGGGCAGCGGCTCGATCTCGCTGTGCACCGACATGCGCAACGGATCGGTGCCGAGCGCGATCATGAGATCGTGTTCGCTCAGCAGGTCACGCACCTGCTTCTGCGAGCGCGACAGGGCACCCATGAAGCACGGGCACTCGGACAGGAACTGCGCGCCGTATGGGACGGATTGCTGATAGGCGGGGCAGCCCAGCGTCATGGCGAAGCGCGCCGCGATCTCCAGGGCGTCGCTCTTGACGATCTCGTCGCCGGCCACGATCACCGGACGCTCGGCGTGGAGGATGCGCCGCGCCAGCGCTTGCAGCGCGTCATCGGCCGGCCGCACCCGCGTGTTGACGCGGGTCGAGCGTCCGAGCTCGATCGCATCGCGTCGATTGAGAATGTCGCCCGGCAGCGACAGGAACACCGGACCGGTCGGCGGGGTGGTTGCGATCTTGGCGGCGCGGCGGACGATGCGCGGCAGGTCCTCGAGCCGCGTCACCTCGACCGCCCACTTCACCAGCGGCTCGGCGATGCGGACGAGCGGGTCGTAGAGCATCGGCTCCATCAGCCCGTGGCCCTGCTCCTGCTGGCCGGCGGTGAGGATGATCGGCGTGCCGGTGAACTTCGCGTTGTAGAGCGAGCCCATGGCGTTGCCGAGGCCGGGCGCCACGTGCACGTTGCAGGCGACGAGCCGGCCCGACGCGCGGCTGAAGCCGTCGGCGATCGCGACGACCACGCTCTCCTGCATCGCCATCACGTAGGTGAGATCGGGATGGTCCTTCAGCGCATCCATGATCGGCAGCTCGGTCGTCCCGGGATTGCCGAAGATGTGCGTGATGCCCTCGTCCTTGAGCAAGGCGAGGAACGCGGAGCTGCCGGTGATGTGGTTCACGCTCATGCCCGTCACGCCACTCCCACGCCGTAGACCTGGTCGGCTCGCGCCTCGAACGCGGCGGCGAAGCGACGAAACGCCGTGTCGAACATCGCACCCATCAGGAAGCCGAGCGTTCGGCTTCTGAACTCGTAGGCAATGTAGAACTCGATCTCGCAGCTCTTGTCATCGATGGCGCGGAACCGCCAGCGGTTGTCGAGATTGCGGAATGGGCCGTTGAGATACTGGACGCCGATTTCCAGCCGCGGCCGGTCGAGCGTGACGCGGCTGGTGAAGGTCTCGCGGATCAGCTTGTAGGCGACCGTCATGTCGGCGACCAGGGTTTCGGTCCCGGTCTCGCCGGGGGTGCGCCGGCGCACTTTCAGCTCGCGGCAGAGCGGCACGAATTCCGGATAATGCTCGACATCGGCGACCAGATCGAACATGTGCTCGGCGGTGTGCCGGACGCGACGTCTGGTGGTGAATTGCGGCATATCAACGCCGGGCGACTGACGCCTCGCGCGCGGCCTTGAGGCGCGCGAAATCGTCGCCCGCATGATGCGACGAGCGCGTCAGCGGCGACGAGGCGACCATCAGGAAGCCCTTGGCATAGGCGACCGCCTCATAGGCCTTGAATTCGTCCGGCGTGATGAACCGCGCGACCGCGTGATGCTTGCGGGTCGGCTGCAGGTACTGGCCGACCGTCAGGAAGTCGACGTCGGCCGAGCGCAGGTCGTCCATCACCTGAAGCACCTCGTTCCGCTCCTCGCCGAGGCCGACCATGATGCCCGACTTGGTGAACATGGTCGGATCGAGCTCCTTGACCTTCTGCAGGAGCCGGATCGAGTGGAAATAGCGCGCACCAGGCCGCACACCGAGATAAAGCGACGGCACGGTCTCGAGATTATGATTGAACACGTCGGGCTTGGCCGCCACCACCTGCTCTGCCGCACCGGTCTTGCGCAGGAAGTCCGGCGTTAGCACCTCGATGGTCGTGGTCGGGCACTGCGCCCGGATGGCGCGAATGACCGCCGCGAAATGCGCGGCGCCGCCGTCGGCGAGGTCATCGCGGTCGACCGAGGTCACGACGATGTGCGAGAGCCCGAGCTTGGCGGTCGCGGCGGCGACGTGCGCGGGCTCATTTGGGTCGAGGGCGCCGGGCAGCCCGGTCTTGACGTTGCAGAACGCACACGCCCGCGTGCAGGTGTCGCCCATGATCATGAAAGTGGCGTGCTTCTTTTCCCAGCACTCGCCGATATTGGGGCAGCCCGCCTCCTCGCAGACCGTGTGCAGGCCATTGTCGCGGACGATCCGCTGGGTTTCCGCATAGCCGCGCGAGACCGGCGCCTTGACCCGGATCCAGTCGGGCTTCTTGAGCGCCGGCTGGTCGGGTCGATGCGCTTTCTCGGGATGGCGGGGCCGCGGATCGCGGCCGCTGACGGTGTCGAGCACGACGACCACGGGGCACCTTTGCTTCAGGAGCGCTGTCGATTACTTACGAACCCGGGTTCCGGACCGCAAGCCGCCCAACCATGCGGGATTCTGGCGCGAAACGCCATTTTTCCCTGAATACCGCCTGAACGAGCCGTTCGTTCCGCGCTGCGGGGCGAGAATTTCGCCCGGAACGGGCGAGTGAAAATTCGCTAAACTGAGTGCTAAAGGCAAGAAACACCAAGTGAACACCGGCGTTTCCGCCCCGACCCACCCCGCGCCCCCGGATTGCCATGTCCCGCAGATCGATGTCCCGCGCCGAGTTCCTGAAACTCTTCATCTGCCGTCCGCTGTTCGTGATGGTGACCATCATGGTCGTCGAGGCGGTGCTGACGGCGACCACGACCTACCTGGTCATCAAGGCGGGCCGCGACGTGGCGAACGACGCCTTCCTCGTCAAGGACCTGCTGCTGATCCTGCTGGTCCAGTCGACCGCCTATGTGCTCGGCATGATCAGCTGGATTTTCGCGGAGCGGGCCGGCTTCCGCGCGTTCGGCCTCTACATGCTCCGGTTCGCCCATGACAACCGCGACCACACCAAGTTGCTGCCCGACAAGGGCGCGCGCGAGCAGGTCGAGCCGTTTCTCACCGGCACCACGTTCTACGACATCTTCCAGCTCATGTACGAGCTCGAGACGCAGCTCAAGCTCCTGCTGACCCTCGTCTTCAATTCGATCGTGCTCGGCTCGGAGATCGACGTATCGCTGCCGTTCGCCTATGGCGCCGCCTTCGCGATCCTGATGACCGCGCAGTGGACGCTGCGCAGGCGCGTCGCCGCCGCCTATCTCGAGAACCAGCGGCAGAACAACCGCGTCACCGCGCAGGGCTACACCGCCTGGGACAACGTCTTCAGCGGCAACAAGTACAATCTCCGGCTCTGGATCGCCGGCTTCAAGGGGAAGGCGCGCGACGCGCTCACCGCGCAGATCAAGGCCATCATGTGGCGCGAGGGCCTCAGTACGGTCGGTGGCGTCATTGCACTGTCGATCGTGTTCGCCACCATGACCTATGTGGCGATCCGCGACGTCGGCGACACCGAGCTCCTCATCGCGCTGGCCGCCACCCTGCCTCGCCAGATCGAGATGACCAACGAGGTGCATCAGCTGGCCTCGGGCTGGAACGATGTGCTCGCGGTATGGACGCGGATCGGCGGCGTGGTCGACAACATGCATCCGAACGAGGACGAGACCTTCAACGACCGCATCAAGTTCGACCTGCTGACGCTGCGCCAGGACGACCACGCGATGAGTACAGGATCGGTGAAGGAGGCGGTCGACCTGGTGATGTCGCGGCAGAACGGACGCATCAACGTGCGCGGCGGCAACGGGTCGGGCAAGTCGACTCTGCTCGCCTCGCTCAAATCGGAGCTGAAGAACCGCGCCTATTATTGGCCCACCACCGACCGCCTCGCCTTCCAGTTCGCCGCCGGCGAGGAGCCCGAGATCGAGGTCGACGAGGACGGCGACCCGATCGAGCCGCCGGAGAAGAAGAAGTCCGGCTTTTCGTCGGGCGAGCGCCAGCTGCGTTCGCTGCAGGAGATCGTGCGCTTCACCGACGCACGCATCTACCTGTTCGACGAATGGGACGCCAATCTCGACGCGACCAATCGCGCCGCCGCCGATGCGCTGGTTCAGGAGCTGTCACAGCGCGCGCGCGTGGTCGAGATCTCGCACCGCGACCGGGCGTAGCAGACCAGATCTTGATCATCATTCTCAACTACATACAGGGGGTATAATCTGGTGTTATCGGCTCTGTCGCGGTTGGAGGTCGTGTCATTGCAGACGAGATTGAATCGTCGAACTCTGATGAGGTTGTGATCAATTGCGTGGCCTTGTCGCCTTCCTTGTAGGAACCTCAATGAGGTAACCCGCCAAGTTCAACGACGGGTCAAGCGGCTCACACAACGCTCCAGAGTACATAAGAAAAAATAGAGAAGCAGGAGGAAGCGATGGATCCCAAGAAGTTGTTGTACTTCGCCACGATTGTTGAGAACGGCAGCTTCAAGAAGGCAGCGAAACAGCTCTCGATCTCGCAGCCCGCGTTGTCGACCTCAATGGATCGGCTTGAGCACAGCTTGGGCGATCAGCTGTTGGAGCGTAGTCCTACAGGGGTAACGCCAACGCCTCTCGGCGAACTCTTATATGCCCATGCTCGCCTCATTCGGGACGAACTGGAGTTTGCCGAAAAGCGCATACGAGGCGCTGACGGTTTGGGTCCGGACGCCTTGGCATTCGGCACGCTTCCGAGCCTCGCGACAAGCATCGTACCAACGGCAGTTTGTGAATGGCGGCAGAAGCACGCAAAGCAAACATTGCGAGTCGTCGAGAAAATTCAGCTTGAACTGCTACTCAGCCTCATTCGCGGCGAACTGGAATTCATCGTGGCTCAAACGGAATGCTACGGCTTTCTCGAAGGCTTGATGCAACGGGTCCTGTTCCGTGATCGCCTTCACGTTATTGGCCGACCTGACCATCCAGCCTTTCATCTTGAAAAGGCGACCTGGAAGGACTTGGCGAAGTTCCCCTGGATCATTCAGATGATCGGACGGCAGAGGACACTGCTCGAAAGATTGCTGACTTCCGAGGGTGTCGAATGGCCGACCCAAATGACCGAGTGTGGATCGGTGGCTTGCATCAAGTCACTCGTCGCCTCGAGCGACAGTCTCGCGATGCTTCCCGCATCTGCGGTCGGCCCTGATGTTCGCGAAGGTCGGATCAGGTTGCTCGACATAACAGGTCCACTGCTTCACAGAGACATCGCAGTCATATTTCGGGAGAGGTTTCCAGTCAGCGCTGCGGGCCGGGAGCTTGTCACCCAAATCGCTGCCGCCGGCGCCAATCTCGGACAGGACCATTTCACAGCCGATCAGACTTGGGTTGCTGCATAACCTCCTCCTCCCTGCGCGTCGCCGTCCAGTCTGCCTCATTCGCAACGGCGTTGCTGCTACCCGCTGGTCGCCATCGCCTCCACCGTTTGCCTTACCAGTCGAGTACCAGTCGTCCCGTCATCGACTTGGACACACAAGGCGCCATCAGACAATTGGACTTGCGTTCGCTGGGCGAGAGGAACGAATCCCGATGATCCGGCACGCCTTCCAACACTGTGGAAAGACATGAGCCGCAAGTGCCTTCAAAGCACGATGCGGGGATCATGACTCCAGCCTCCGCGCATGCATCGATGATCGACTGGCCAGGCAGCACCGTGACCTCGATGTTTGAACGTTGGAGCCGCACCGTGAACGCTTCGAACGAACCTTCAGCGGCCTGGCGCGCGCCGGGCTTCGGCGCAAACCATTCGGTGTGGAACGACCGGCCTGCCTTGGCCGCTGCTGCTTCCAAACCCAGGAGAAATCCTTGGGAACCGCACGCATAGACCGCGGCCTCCGGCCCGGTCTCTGCCAGCAGCGCGGCAAGATCGGGCCGTCCCATATCGGACGTGAAATGGACGTGCGCCTCGCTACGAGGTCCGATCCGCTCAAGATATGCGAGCCTGTCGCGGCTGCGGCCGACATAGTCCAAACGCCATGGCACACCCTGCGCTCGTGCGGCATCAATCATTGGCAAGATCGGGGTGATGCCGATTCCGCTGGCAAAGAAGTGGTAGCTTTCCGCCGGTTTCAGCACGAAGTTATTGCGTGGCCAGCGAACGCGCACGCTGTCCCCCACCTTCATCCGATGGATTGCGGCGGAGCCGCCGCGCCCGGCGATCTCATGCAAGACGGCTATGCGCCAGGATCCGCGATCGGAAGGATCGCCGGTCAACGAGTAGGACCGCGTGATGTCGCCGGGCAGCACGAGATCGATATGCGCGCCCGCAGTCCATTCGGGCAGCAAAACGTCGGTCGGAGGGTGCAGCTCGATCTCGATGACGCGCTCGGCCAAGGGCCGGATTGCGTCGATGGTCATCGCGAGCTCCTTGTGTCCGGCCCGGATGCTCGTGCCTGCCGCGTCGATCGACCGCGCAAAGAACCTAACCGGAAGCTTCGACGGTCCGAGGTGGCTCCACGTGCTGAACTGCGGCTCGCCTGAAAGCACGAAGTTGTCGGTCATCGATAACAACTCTTCCACCGCAATGCGCAGCTGTGCGCGCGCCAAAGCCGCGCCCACGCATCGATGCACGCCATAGCCCAATGCGATGTGCCGGTTGGGTTTGCGATCGAAGTCGACAATGTCCGCATCCTTGAAAGCAGCAGCGTCTCGGTTGGCCGCTGCAACCATCAGGCCGACTTTGGACCCTTTGGGAATCAACCTTCCTGCAATCTCGACATCGCATGTCGTCTTGCGTCCGACGACCCTCACGGGAGTCCAAACGCGAAGAATCTCTTCAATCGCCTGCGGGATCAGCCTCGGCTCTTCCCTGAGACGTCTCTGATCCGACGGCGTGACGGCAAGATAGCGAATGGTGCTGCCAAGCGCGTTCGTCGTCGTGCCGTGGCCCGCCTGGAGGAAAAGCCGAATGACGCCGGCGACGTCCTCGTGCGTGAGCCTGCGGCCGTCGACTGTTTCATTCAACAGCGCGCTGATCACATCGTTCGGGTCATAGGGTGTCTTGCGCCTGGCATCGAGTACCCGGTCGATATACGAATAGAGTTGATCGTTCGCCTCCTTATGAGCGACTGCATCTCCTACGGCTCCTGCATCAATAATTCGGTTTACGACGGTCTTGATTGTTTCCGCGTCTTCAACGGGTATGCCAAGAAAGATGCACTGCACCTGAATTGGCATGAAAAAAGTAAACGACGCAACGGCGTCGGTCTCGCCCAGAGAAATGCAGCGGCCGAGCAGATCTCGCGCTGTGCGGCGGATGACCGGCTCCAGCAGACGGATGCGGTCCGGCGTGAAAAATCGATTCAGCAAATCCCGATAGTGGGTATGAAGCGGCGGATCCACCTCGACAGGAGCGCGCGGCTTCCGATCCGGTCCGGTTGCATCGGGAATCGTCGTCTTATTGGCGCTGGTGAACGTCGCGACGTCGAGCGCCGCCCTGGTGACGTCCTCGTAGCGGGTCAGCGCATAGAAGCCTCCAAACTGATCGCTCCATGCTACCGGGCATTTCTCGCGCAAATGTGCGTGAATCTCCGTCGGGTCCCCATGGTGGACAGGGTCAAGCGGATCCCAATCAGGCGTCGGGCGCTTATCGGCTTGTCTGTTCCGCACTTTCGATGCGCTCATCCTACGACCGCCTCTACGGTAGGGTTTCGAGCGGACCATTCAGCCCCGGCGCTTCGGTTTATTGCTGCGACACGCTCCGAAAACAACATGCGCTCAACTACCTCTTGAAGCGGTGCGACTGCACGACAAGGTCTCGCTAGTTTTCCAAAGGAATGTTGTTGACCTCGATCACCTTCTTCCAGCGAGCGATCTCTTCTCGAATGACTTTTGCCGTCTCGTCGGGGGTCCGCACTTCAACATCAAAGCCGAGGTTCTTCGTCTGCTTTTCGAGATCCTGGTCTCTTGCCGCCTCGGCAAATACGGCGTGCAGCCGCGTGATCACATCGGCCGAGGTCTTGCTCGGCGCCAGGAATGCGTACCAGAGCTTTGTATTGATGTTCGGCAGGCCAACCTCCGTCGTCGTCGGCAGGTCCGGCATATCCCTGAGGCGCCGGCCGGCCGTCGTCACGAGAAGCGTTATTTCTTTGGCCTCGGTAAACGGGGTGACGTCCGCGGCAGATACGAAGCAGAAGTCAACATGCCCGCCCATCACATTCTGGAGCGTATCGAGAGTGCTTCGGAACGGGACGTGCGTAGCGGTTCCCTTGAGTTCGTTCTGGAGCAGAAGAGACGTAAGGTGTCCGATCGTGCCGACGCCGGCGGACCCGAACATCAGATTGCCTTTTCGAAGAGCGGCTGAGAATTCGTCCATGCTCTTGAGGTTCAATCCTGCACGGGCGACGAGCACGAGTGGCACCGATCCCAGACCCGCGATGGGGCGGAAATCGGTCTCGAGATTGTACGGGAGCTTCTTCTTCGCAGCAGCCGCCCCCACGCCGGCAGAGGGAAAGCCAACGATGGTGTAGCCGTCTGGTTCGGCCTTCGCTGCCGACGCCGTGCCAATTGTCGTGCTCCCGCCCGGTCGATAGTCATAGACGAACGGCTTTCCGACGATGTTAGTCGCCTTGTCGGTGAAGGCGCGCGCGATGATATCGCCCGGACCTCCCGGGGGATTCGGTATGATCACCTTGATGGGTTGATGAGGGTAGTCCTGTGCGCAAAGCGGGATCGCGCTTACAGCAACAGCCATCAGCGATGCGATTGCGACCGCTCCTGCTCGAGCATTCCGCATAAGTGCCTCCAGCTTTCCTCGTTCGTGTTTTGAAACCGCATCTGCGTGTGCGGCGCATTGCTGAGGTCGGTACCCGAGAACCGGCGCGTGAATGCCGCGTTGTCCGATCCGGAATGACTCGGCAGCTCAACTCTGAGCGATATTCGACCGCCGAAGTCGATACAGCTGGCCCGCTGCCTGCAAGCGCCTCAGAACTGCGGAAGAACGATGCGCAGGAGCTCGCTCGGCTGCACGGCCTTGATTGCGACAGGGCCTTCGTTCTTCAAGAACTCGAATGCGGCCCGTTCGCCATACTCCTTGCCGTCAACCGCAACCGCGCCCTTGCTCAAGAAGAGCAACTCGATCGAGGGCTGCATTCCGCCTGCAAGAGTCGCGCCCGCGTCAAGGCGAATGAGGTCAATCCGCGTATTCCGCTCGGTGAACATTCCAAGCGATTTCATGTACACGCCCTCGGCGCCTTCCGGCACCCAGTCGTACGCCTCGGGATCCATGATGATGAAGTTGGCGTAGCGAGGCTTGCTGTAGACAGATTTTTTCCCGGTCGCTTCTTCGTAGCAAGCCTCGGAGCCGTCCTTGTTGTGGCGCTGGCCCTTTTCATCAATGTACGTGAAGATGCCGTCCTTGAATGTGCCTTTCGTGGCGAGGGCAGCGTTTGCGGCCTCTCGCTGCGTCGGGCTGAGAAAGCCCTGGCCGCTCGCGCCGCCAAATTGACACACCATCATCTCGAGGCCTTCGGGACGCTCCTGGGGGCCGTAATGAACGCTCTCCGGAAAGTAGCCGACCGACCCCTCTTCCATCACCACACCCTTGGCGATCGGGTAACGGCCCTTGAGCACGTAACGGACCTGATCGAACGTGTGGCGATGACGGGGCGTTGTCCAACCGCCTCCGCCGGTGCGGCCGACGTTGAGGAGATAGTTGTTCGGTGAGTTGTCATGCCCCGTCAGCAGATACTTCTGCTCTAGAATGCCGTCGCGCATGCTGCCAACGCGACCGCCTGGCGCAGTTGCGGCTTCGCCAACTCTCATGGTTTCCTCCTGTCCGGTATCTTGCTGCATGAGCCATCGTCAGGCTCACTTACTACCGAACACGCCGCTCCGCGATATGCCCCGGAGGCCGGGGTATAATATGAGCTTATCGTCTCGTTGCCGGCGTGGCCGACGTGCTTGCGACCTTGCGTGCTCCGGCAGTATCAGCGACCAGCACGAAAGGTTCTGATGTCGCCGGCTTGCTTGACCAAACAGTTGGGCCGGCGACGCTGTATCGATGCCAAGACAGCGCGGCCGCATGAGCCTCCAGAGCAAGCATCCGGTACTCGCCTTTCCGGCTCTTGCCGGAATGAGCTATCCGCGACTCGAGGCCGACGGCTCCGTTCGTGTGATACAGGACGCCGACGCCATCGCCGCCTTGCCCGCAAGCGAACGAGCGCATGTACGCGTGCTCATGACGAGCGCTACACGGGGCTGCAGCGCCGCCCTTGCCGACGCCCTCCCAAATTTGGGATTTGTGATATCGCAAGGTGTTGGTCAGGATCGCATCGATCTGCACGCATTGTCACAGCGTGGGGTCCGAGTGCGCTGTATTGGAGAGGCCCTGACCGACGACGTCGCCGATTTGGCAATGGCATTGGTTCAGATGCTGTGTCGCGACTTGGTACGCGCTGACACTTTCGTCCGCAGTGGCAAATGGCAGCATGGCCGTTTCGAACTGGGCGACAGTCTTGTTGGAATGACGATGGGAATAGCTGGCTTAAGTGGCCGAATTGGCCAAGCCATTGCTCGACGAGCGATCGCTTCACGCATGAACATTGCCGGCCTTCGCCGACCGTCAAATCAGGAGCTGGGCGTGCCGCTCTGCGATGATTGGGCTGCGTTGGCCAAAGCGAGCGATGTGCTCGTCCTGGCCGTCCCGGGGACGCCTGAACTAGGGCATGTCATTGGCGCGGGAGAACTCGCCGCACTGGGCCCGAAAGGACGCCTAGTGAATGTCGGCCGAGGCAAACTGGTTGATACGGAAGCGTTGATCCATGCGCTCGAAACCGGGGCAGTCGCGGGGGCAGCCCTCGATGTTGTGGAGGGCGAGCCTCGTGTGCCCGCCCGGCTGGCTGCGTTGCCGAATGTCATTCTCACTCCCCATATTGGCGCGCAGACTTGGGGACAGCGAGCGCGAGGAGCGCAGATCGCCGAAGACGAAGTGCTGGCTTTCTTGAATGGCGAGGACTGGCGGCGGCTTGGATAAGGAATCCATTTCATCGACGTGCGGCTATCATGTCGCGGGAAGTGCCGTATCACCAGGGCGCTGTCTGAAGCACGATGCGGCTTACTTCGCGGCCAACTCGACTCGCACCGTCACCGGGCCCGTCCGGTCGAAGATCGAGACGTCGTCGGTTACCTGCCCGAGGATGATGATGCCCGGCTGAGGCACACGACCTTCCTTGTAATAGATCACGAAGTGATCCGCGCTCCAAAGGCCCAGCGTGCCCTTGGAGAAGCCGGTCTGCCGCGGTACAGCCGGCAGCGGCGAAGGCAGATCCCCGGTCTTCTCCTGGCGGAGATGATCGCGCATGGCGATCGTCACGGGCAGCATCTTGACAAGAGCCCGCGTGGCCTCGTTGTCGACGAACTCGGCTCTGACCTTGCCCCACTCCGACGAAATGACGACCTGTTGCTGCGCCATGGCGGCCCCCGTCAGGCCGAGCGCCACCGCGACGGCCGTTGCTGCTGCTGCTGGACATCTTCGCATGCGCGCCTCGTCCCGGTCAGGCTACGCTCATCTCATATTGGTTTCTGAAGGCGACCTTTTGCAAGTTCACCTTGTCGCTGGTGTAAAAGTTGTTTGCGCCGTTGGACATGTCCTAAGCCTTTGCGATGGATAGATTGACGAGCGGCATCATGCCGAGCGTGGCGATGCTCAAGCCGGTGAGCTTCAGCGTATTGCGGCGTCCGAAATCGACGCCGTCGCCGTCCGCCTGATGCGCGCCAGATGTGGTCTTCATGATCCTGTCTCCTCATGTTCGGTCCGCGCGATCAGCGCCGCGCCTGTCTCGATGACGACGATAGAGCGGCGCCCGCTCATCGATTAGTGGGCATAAGGTGCTTGTGGTTATGACTGGCGCCCACCAATCGGCCGCGCGGCACTCGATTGATGAACCTGGCTCATCACCTAGGCAATCAGTGCCGGCATCCTTTGTGCCTCCGCATCGAATCCAAAGATGGATTTGGCCTCGAGAAACTCTTCCAGACCGAACACGCCCATTTCGCGGCCGTTACCCGATTGCTTATAACCTCCCATCGGGGCAGCAACGCTGCCAGCCGCGCCGTTGAAGAAGATCCTGCCCGCACGCAGCACGCGGCTGACCGCCAGGCCCTTTTCACGTGACGAGGAGAACACATAGCCACCGAGCCCATACGGCGTCATGTTGGCGATCTCGATCGCTTGCTCTTTGTTGGCATATGGAATGACGGAAAGAACGGGGCCGAAGATCTCCTCACGAGCGATGGTCATGTCCGGATCGACATGAGAGAACACCGTCGGTCTCGCGAAGTGGCCGCGTTCGATCCCGCTGGGACGCCCCATTCCACCGCAGACCAGCCGAGCACCTTCGTTGATACCAAGTTGTATGTACCGCTGGACCCGCTCGAACTGGGCTTGACTGACGAGAGGCCCCATCGTCGTGCGCTCGTCCTTTGGATCTCCGATCCGGATAGACGCCGCTTCCTCGGCGAGATACCCCACGAGCTCATCGACCTGGCTTTCGTGCACGAGCATGCGGCTTGGCGCGTGGCAGGATTGCCCGGAATTGAAGAAACCGCGCACCACGTTCCACCGAGCGGCCGCCCTGAGGTCTGCATCGGGCAACACGATGTTTGCCGATTTCCCGCCGAGCTCCTGAGCGACGCGTTTGACCGTCGGAGCGGCCGCCTCTGCCACGAGGATCCCTGCTCGCGTCGACCCGGTAAATGAGATCATGTCGACGTCGGGATGACGGCAAAGCGCTTCACCAACTCCACGGCCGTCTCCGTTGACCAGGTTGAAGACGCCGTTCGGAACGCCGGCCTCGTGAAGTATGTCGGCGAGCATGATCCCGCTGAGTGGGGAATACTCGCTCGGCTTCAGAACGACCGTGCAGCCTGCAGCGAGAGCCGAAGCGACCTTGGTAACGGGCGTCTGAATCGGCCAGTTCCATGGGGATATCAAGCCGCAGACGCCGATGGCTTCGCGCCGAATGATCGCTCCTGCGATGCGCTTCTCGAAGCGATACTCCTTCAAAAGTCTGATCGCTTGCCTGAGATGATCCATCGGTCCAAGGGTTTGGACAGTCGCGCTCTTCGGAGCTCCAATCTCTCGGGCAATGAGATCCGCGAGTTGCTCCCGACGCGCGTCATAGGCCTCCAGAATGCGCTCAAACAGCACAATCCGCTCGGCTGCGCTCGAGTTGCCGAAGCTCGCAAACGCGCGACGCGCCGCAGTGACCGCGCGATCGACATCGGCCGCGCTGCCGACGCTGACGGTGGCGAATGCTTCTTCGGTCGTGGGATCGACGACAGGCAGGGAGCCCGGGACGATTGGGTCGACCCATTCGCCGTCGATGTAGAACTTGGTGCGATGTTCCATGCTTGCTGAGCCGATCTCCTGGCGGACAGATCGATTCCATTTGCCTGCTGCGCTAGCTGTTGTGGGTCAGCCCGCCGTCAGCGCCGATCGTCTGGCCGGTGACGAACCCCGCTGCCTTGCTAGCGAAGAACATGACGATGCCTGTGAGGTCCTCGGGCATCTGGCCCCGCGCCAAGCACTGCTCGCCGAGAACTTTGGTCCGAAACGCTGCCGTCGGATTGTGTGTCCGATCCACCTCGGTTGCAGTCGCTCCTGGACGGACGCAGTTGACCGTGATGCCGAAGGGACCGAGCTCCCGCGCCAACGAGTTGGTCATGCCGATGATCGCGGACTTCGACGTGACATAGTGAAGATAGTTGGCGACGCCGCGCGGAACCGCGTCCGACGAGATATTGATGATCCGGCCCCAGTTGGCCTTTCGCATCGCGGGTGCAACCGCGCAGACACACAGATACGAGCCCGTCACGTTGACACGAAGGACCTGCTCCCACTCCTCGATCGGGATCTGGTCGAACGGCACCTTATTGAGTGTCGCGAAGATCGCAGCGTTGTTGACGAGCACGTCGATCCGATCGAAATGACGCATGACCGTCTGCGCCATGGCGTCTACGGAGCTCTTCTGCGAGACGTCGACTTGTACTGCGATAGCCGTCCCATCCGCTCGCTCGATCTCGGCAACGACCGTTTCGGCTTTCGAAAAATTGAGGTCGGCAACGACGACTTTCGCGCCAGCCGCGGCGAATTGGCGTGCCAGTTCCCGACCGATGCCTTGCCCGGCACCCGTGATAATGGCTACCCGGTTCTCGACGCTGAAATCCCGGGCATGAGCCGGAACGCCGGAATCGGCGGGCGCGTGAATTGCCGTCTGTACGTTCATGAGCCTGTTACCCTCTGGGTCATATAGGCGTCCGATCCGGTTTCAGCTGCGTGCAATCAAACCGGCACATTCGTAGAGCCATCCGAGGACATCTGCTGGCGCTTAAGAGCGGCTGCGCCCGCAAGGAAGGATATGTCGGTCCCGACAGAGACGTAGCGGGCGCCCAGTTCTATGTATCTCCGCACGATATCCGGTCGTGAGGACAGACCTCCCACTCCGAGTGCCTTGCCATGTGCGCGACAGGCGTCCCAGGTCCTCTGATAGGCACCGCGCACGAGCTCGTCATCGAGCTCGCCTGGAATTCCCAAGGCGTTGCACAGATCGTTTGTCCCGATGAAGAGAACGTCGACGCCCTCTACGGCAGCTATCTCCTCGACAACCGCGAGCCCTTCGTCCGACTCGATCATCGCAATAACCATTGTCGCGTCATTGAGCTGACGGTTCGCTACGGCCGCAGGCAACGTGCGAAATTGAAGCTGCGGCAACATCCCGGCAAGCGAGCGATCGCCGACCGGGGGATACTTGGCCGCCCTCACGATCGCTCTTGCGTCTTCAGCCGTGTGAAGGTGCGGCGCGATGATGCCCAGTGCCCCCGCATCCAGCACGCGCGCGATGAAGTGCGGCTCCCGGCTTGGCACCCGAACAAAAGGAGCGATTCCGAGTGGAAGGCAGGCCATGCAAATCTGGCCAGCAGTGTCGAGCGAGAAACTATTGTGTTCCAGGTCGATATAGATCGAATCGAAGCCGGCTGTACGGGCGATGCTGGCGATTTCGATGCTCCGGACGAGCCTGACGCTCATGGAGAAGACCGGCTCACCCCTCGCGAGCTTGTCCTTGACGGTATTGCGAAGGCTGTTGGGCGAGTCCATTTCTCACTTCCCGCAAAGTCGCGCAGCCAAGACGTTCAAAGCGCGCGTGATTGCGACTGGTCTTACGGTGATATCTGAAATAGACGAGCGCGCTTTCCGCCGCTAGCCGCGCGTCGGGATCGCAATAGCGTCTATATAACGGCGTCTTATAGCGGTCGGTGCATCTGCCTATTCTTGCAATCTCCAGGCAGATAGATTTCGCAGACATCGAGCTGGCGAGCGCGACGTCCGTGGCTCTCTCAGTCCACGTAGCTAAAGCGGGATGACGAGTTGAAAAAAGTCTCCCGCTCTTGGGTGATCCGAGGCGTCGCCGATCCTAGTCCGCGAACTGCCCCGCCGCCTTGATGATCGGCGCCCAGCGGTCGACCTCGCTGAGCAGCACCTTCTGCAGCGCGTCAGGCGTCGCCTTGGCTTCGGCGACCGGCTCGGTGTTGATCGCATTGAAGCGGTCGATCACCTTCGGGTCCTTGAGCGCGGCTTGGAGGGCGGCCGACAATTTCGCCACGACAGCGGCCGGCGTTCCGGCGGGCGCATACATGCCGTGCCACACGCTGACCTCGAAGTCCTTGAGGCCTCCCTCGTCGGCGGTCGGCAGGTCCGGCAGCGACTTCAGCCGCTCCTTGGTCGTGACCGCGTAGGCCTTCACTTGTTTCGCGGTAATCGGACCGGTGGTGTTGGTGGCCTGATCGCAGGTCAGGTCGATCTGCTTGCCGAGCAGGTCATTCATGATCGGCCCGTTTCCCTTGTAGGGCACGGTCGTGAGCTGCCTGTTGATGGCCTGCATGAACAGCATGCCGCACAGATGTGACGCGGCGCCGAGCCCGGCATTCGCGTAGGTGACTTTCTCGCCGTTCTTCTGCGCGTAGGCGACCAGCTCCTTGAACGTATTGGCCTCCAGGTCCGGCCGGCCAATGAAGGTCATCGGAGCCTCGGTGACGAGCCCGATCGGCGCGAATGCCGTCTTCGTGTCGTAGCCGAGCTTCCGGTACAGCGACGCGGCGGTCGCCAGGCCGATGTGGTGGACCAACAGCGTATAGCCATCCGCCGCTGCGCGGGCGACGCGGGTCGCACCGATGGTGCCGCCGGCGCCGACCGCATTCTCGACGATGACCTGCTGCCCGAGCGTCTTGGTCATGCCCTCGGCGGTGAGCCGCGCCACGGTATCCGTCGGCCCGCCGGCGGCGAACGGCACCACGATGGTGATCGGCCGGCTCGGAAAATCCTGCGCATTGGCCGCCCCCAGCGGCAGAGCGAGCAGAACAGCAGCAAACAACGCACGCATACGCATGGACCTTCCCTCCTGGAAGTCTGAGTGTGGACCGAGGATTGGTGAGTTACATATTGAGCACGCGCCCGTAGGCGTCGAGCACCGCTTCCTTCATCATTTCCGACAGGGTCGGATGCGGGAACACGGTGTGCATCAGCTCTTCTTCCGTGGTCTCGAGGTTCATCGCCACCACGTAGCCCTGGATCAGCTCGGTCACTTCCGCGCCGACCATGTGCGCGCCGAGCAGCTGGCCGGTCTTCTTGTCGAAGATCACTTTCACCAGGCCCTGGTCCTCGCCGAGCGCGATCGCCTTGCCGTTGCCGATGAAGGGGAAGCGGCCGACGCGGATATCGAGCTTCTTTTCCTTCGCAGCAGCTTCCGTGAGGCCCACGGATGCGACCTGCGGCGTGCAATAGGTGCAGCCCGGTACGAGCAGCTTGTCCAGCGGATGCGGCTTGAGGCCCTTGATCGCCTCGACGCAGACGACGCCCTCGTGCTCGGCCTTGTGTGCCAGCATCGGCGGGCCGGCGACGTCGCCAATCGCGTAGATGCCCGACACGCTGGTCTTGCCGTAGCCGTCGATCACGATGGTGCCGCGATCGGTCTTCACGCCGACCTTCTCGAGGCCGAGATTTTCGATATTGCCGACCACGCCGACCGCGGAGATGACGCGCTCGACGGTCAGCGACTGCGTGCCGCCCTTGCCGTCATCGATGGTCGCGGTGACGCTGTCGGCCTTCTTGTCGAGCTTGGTCACCTTGGCGCCCGTGAGGATCTTGATCCCCTGCTTCTCGAAGCTCTTGCGCGCGAAGGCGGCGATCTCGGCGTCCTCGACCGGCAGGATCTGCGGCAGCACCTCCACCACGGTCACATCCGCGCCGAGCGTCTTGTAGAACGACGCGAACTCGATGCCGATCGCGCCGGAGCCGATCACGAGCAACGACTTCGGCATGCGGTCCGGCACCATCGCCTCGAAATAGGTCCAGACCAGCTTCTTGTCGGGCTCGAGACCGGGCAGCACGCGCGGGCGCGCGCCGGTCGCAATGATGATGTGCTTGGCCTGGTAGGCGCCGGGCCCGAGCGCGCCTTTGGGCCCCTCCGTCTTCGAGGCCTTCACCGTGATCTTGCCGGGCGCGTCGATCGCCGCCTCGCCCCAGATCACCGACACCTTGTTCTTCTTCATCAGGAAGCCGACGCCGTCATTGAGCCGTTTCGACACGCCGCGCGAGCGCTGCACCACGGCGGCCGGATCGAAGCCGACATTGTCGGCCTTCAGCCCGTAGTCCTTGGCATGCTGCATGTAATGGAAGATCTCGGCCGAGCGCAGCAGCGCCTTGGTCGGGATGCAGCCCCAGTTGAGGCAGATGCCGCCGAGATAGTCGCGCTCGACGATCGCGGTCTTGAAGCCGAGCTGCGCCGAACGGATCGCCGTGACGTAGCCGCCGGGACCGGAACCGATGATGAGTACGTCGAAGGAAGTATCAGCCATCACATCTACTCTGGACGATGCAAGTCATTGCACAAGAAGCTTCAGCTCGGTGACGAAGGGACGGACCTTATCCATCTGATCGCGTACGACCTCGAACAGCTCGGCCGGCGTCGAGCCGACCGGCTCGGCGCCGACCTCGGCAAACCGGCGCTGCACGTCGGGATGCCTGGCGGCGGCGGCGATCTCGCGGTGAAGGCGGGCAACGACCACCTCCGGCGTGCGCGCCGGCACGAAGAAGCCGTTCCAGCCGCGCAGCTCGATATTCGGATACCCCATCTCGCGTACGGTCGGCACGTCCGGCAATTCCGGCGCGCGGGCTACCGCCTGCACTGCCATCGCCTTGATCGCGCCCGAGCGCACGTGCTGCAGCGAGCTCGACATCTGGTCGCCGCCGAAATGGATACGCTCCGCGATCACCTCCTGGATCAGCGGCGCGGCGCCGCGGAACGGGACGTGCTCCATCTTGATGCCGGCGTCGCGCTTGAGCACCTCGCCGGTCAGGTTGAGCGTGCTGCCGGGACCGGTCGAGCCGTAGAACAACGGTTCGTTCGTCTGCTTCGCAAACGCGACGAACTCCTTGAGATTGTTGGCGGGGATCGACTTCTTCGCCACCAGCAGGAGCGGCACGTTGGCGCCGAGCGAGACCGCGGCGAAGTCCTCCAACCCGTGGCGCGCGCGCCCGGCGAATTGCAGCGCCGTGGTGGTGGTGGAGAACGTGATGTTGTGGAACATCAGCGTGTAGCCGTCGGGCTCCGACTTGGCGACCTTGTCGGCGCCGATCGAGCCGCCACCGCCGCCGACATTCTCGACCACGACGGATTGGCCGAGTCCTTCGCTCATCCGCTGCGCGAAGATGCGCGCGAGCAGATCGGTCGTGCCACCGGCGGGGAACGGCACCACCACCGTGATGGTGCGGTTCGGATAGCCGGGCTGGGCCGAGAGCGGCGCAGGCGCTAATGCCAAAGCAGCGGCCAGCAGGACCGCGGCAAAACTCCGGCGCGCCGCGGTCATACCAGCATCCCCACCGGGTTCTCGATGTAGAGCTTGAACGCGCCGATCAGCTCGGCGCCGAGCGCACCGTCGACCGCGCGGTGATCGGTCGACAGCGTCACCGTCATCTGGTTGGCGACGGTGATCTTGCCGTCGCGCACGACTGCCCGCTCCTCGCCGGCGCCGACCGCCAGAATTGTCGCGTGCGGCGGGTTGATGACAGCGGCGAACTCGTGAATGCCGTACATGCCGAGGTTCGAGATCGCCGTCGAGCCGCCCTGATATTCCTCGGGCTTGAGCCGGCGGTTGCGCGCGCGGGCGGCGAAATCCTTCATCTCGGTGGAGATGGCGACCAGCTCCTTCTGCTCGGCCTTGCGCACGACCGGCGTGATCAGCCCGCCTGGGATTGCGACGGCGACGCCGATGTCGGCATGCTTGTGCTTGAGCATGCCGCCTTCGGTCCAGGTGACATTCGCCTCGGGCACCTTCATCAGCGCCATGGCCATGGCCTTGATGACGAAATCGTTGACCGAGATCTTGTAGGCGGGCTTCCCGTCGGTGACGAGCGGCGCGACCGCGTTGATGTCGGAGCGGGCGGCGAGCAGCTTGTCGATGGTGCAACTGATCGTCAGATAGAAATGCGGAATGGTCTGCTTCGCGAGCACCAGCCGCTGCGCGATGATCTTGCGTATGTTGTCGTGCGGCACGACCTCGTAGGAGCCCGGCTCGAACAACGCGCGCACCTTGTCGTCCGACGGCGCCTGGATCGGCGGCGCGGCCGGCGCTCCGCCGGGCGCGGGCGCACGCAACGCGGCACCACCCGAGCGCGCCGACTCCACATCGCGCGCCACCACGCGGCCATGCGGACCTGAGCCGGCGATGCGCGAGATGTCGATACCGGCCTCCTTGGCGAGACGCCGCGCCAGCGGCGAGGAGAACACGCGCCCGCCCGCGGCAGGCGCGGCCGGCTGCGGCACCAGGATCGGTTTTGGCGCAGCGGAGGCGGCGGGAGCGGCAGCAGCTGCGGGCGGCGCCGCCGAGGCTGGTGCGGGAGATGGCGCGCCCGCGGGCTTGCTCGCCGGTGCTGCGGCCGGCGCGCTGCTTGCGCCGGAGGCCGCGACTTTCTTGGCGTCCTCGCCCTCGCCCGCCATCACGGCGATCAGCTGATTGACGGGGACGTCCGCCGTGCCTTCCGGCACAACAATCTTCGCCAGCACGCCTTCGTCGACCGCCTCGTATTCCATCGTCGCCTTGTCAGTCTCGATCTCGGCGATGACGTCGCCCGGCTTGACCGTGTCGCCCTCTTTCTTGAGCCACTTGGCGAGGTTGCCCTTCTCCATGGTGGGCGACAGCGCAGGCATCAGGATGTTGATCGGCATGGCGCGTTCTTTCAGCGTTTGCGCTTCGCAGCTTTTTTCGGCGTCTTGGCCGGCTTCTTCCTGGAGGAGCTCTTCCGTGCCGGTGACGCCCGCTTCGCCGCCGACTTTTTCTTCGGCGTCGCCTTGGCCGCCAACCCCATCTCGGACGCGAAGGCTTCGACGATCTCCGCGATGATGTCCTGCTCAGTGAGCTCGGTATCTTCCATCGCATGGATCGTCGCGATCCGTCGCGCGATGTCGCCGAGCACCTCACCCCAGGTCGCCGGCTCCTTGAACACGCGGCGCGCGGTGACGTAGAGCTCGTCGTCGATCAGGCCGGCGCGCAGGATCTCGAGCCCGCCCTTGTCCAATGCCTCGTTGGGCAGCGCGAGTGCCTCGTAGACGCGTTGTTCACCCGGATCGGACATGAGTGGGGTTTCCTGGCGGTCTATCTGTAGAGAACGGCCTTGGCCGCCTCGACCACCTCGTTGACCGACGGCAGCGCGAGCTTCTCGAGATTGTGCGCATAGGGCATCGGCACGTTCTTGCCGGAGACGCGCGCGACCGGCGCGTCGAGATAGTCGAAGGCGCGCTCGGACAGCCGCGCGGAAATCTCCGCGCCGACGCCCGACTGCTGCCAGCCCTCTTCGACCACGACGCAGCGGCCGGTCTTCTGAACCGAGGTCACGATGGTGTCGATGTCCATCGGGCGAAGCGTCCGCAGGTCGATCACCTCGGCCATGATGTGCTTCACGGCGAGCTCTTCGGCGGCCTTGAGCGCGTAGGTCATGCCCATCGACCAGGCGACGATGGTGACGTTATTGCCGGGCCGCACCACCTTGGCCTTGCCGATCGGCACCACGTAATCGTCGAGCTTCGGCACCGGAAAGCTGTGGCCGTAGAGGATCTCGTTCTCGAGGAAGATCACCGGATTGGGATAGCGGATCGCCGCCTTGAGCAGGCCCTTGGCGTCGGCTGCCGAGTACGGCGCGATCACCGTGAGTCCCGGGATGTGCGAATACCAAGCCGAATAGTCCTGGCTGTGCTGCGCGGCGACGCGTGCAGCCGGGCCGTTCGGGCCGCGGAACACGATCGAGCAGCCCATCTGGCCGCCCGACATGTAAAGCGTCTTGGCCGCCGAGTTGATCAGCTGGTCCATCGCCTGCATGGCGAAGTTGAAGGTCATGAACTCGACGATCGGCTTGAGGCCGGCGAGCGCTGCGCCGATGCCGAGGCCGGCAAAGCCGTGCTCGGTGATCGGCGTGTCGATGACGCGGTCGGCGCTGAATTCCTGTAGCAGGCCTTGGGTGACCTTGTAGGCGCCCTGATACTCCGCGACCTCCTCGCCCATGACGAAGACGTCCTTGTCGCGGCGCATCTCCTCGGCCATGGCGTCGCGCAACGCTTCGCGCACGGTCATGGTGACCATCTCGGTGCCTTCCGGCACGTCCGGCTCGGGCTCCTGCTCCTTGACGACCGCATAGGCCTCGACCGGCGTCGATACTTCGGTCGGAGCTTCAGCCGGTTCGTCGACGGTCTTCGCCGCCGCTGGTGCGGCCTTCGGCGCCGCCGGCGCCGCGCCCGCCTTGATCGCCGAGGCGTCCTCGCCGTCGGACAGGATCACCGCGATCGGCGTATTGACGGCGACATCGGCGGTGCCTTCCGGCACCAGGATCTTACCAAGCGTGCCTTCGTCGACCGCCTCGACCTCCATGGTGGCCTTGTCGGTCTCGATCTCGGCGATGACGTCGCCGGATTTCACCTTGTCGCCCTCGTGCTTGATCCACTTGGCGAGGTTGCCCTTCTCCATGGTGGGCGACAGGGCGGGCATGAGCACTTGGATCGGCATCGGTTGTCTCGACTGGGTTACCGGGCGATCCGGTGAAGATTGGCGGATGCCGTCCATGCGGCGGCGGCAATGAGCAGGCAGGCCATGAACGCGACGATTGCCTTGTTGAGCAGCGCGGCCTGGCCGGGCGTCATGTGTGCGCGCTGTCGCCCGGTGAACGGCCAAATGAGAGCACCGACGATGCGCAACGCACGGTGTCCGGCCGTGGCGCCCTCCGGCGCTTGCGCGGCCGCGATGGTCGCAACGACATAGCTCGCCACCATGCCGACCGCCGCCACGTAGAACAGGAGGGACGCCATCTTCTCCATCGCGCGCGCTCGTTACAAATTACTGACGTACCACGTCGGTCCACAGCTCGGCCGGATCGGGCTCGGGATCCTGGGTGGCGAACTCGGCCGCGTCATTGACGACGGCGCGGACCTGCTGGTCGATCTTCTTGAGCTCGTCCTCGGTCGCCATCTTCTTCTGCAACAGACGCGTGCGCACCTGCTCGATCGGGTCGTGCTCCATGCGGATCTTCTCGACCTCCTCGCGGGTGCGATATTTCGCCGGGTCGGACATCGAGTGCCCGCGGTAGCGGTATGTCAGCATCTCGAGGATGTAGGGGCCCTTGCCGGCGCGGCACCAGGCCACAGCCTTGTCGCCCGCGGCCTTGACCGCGCGCACGTCCATGCCGTCGACCTGCTCACCGGGAATGCTGAACGACGCGCCGCGCTTGGAGAAGTCGGTCTGCGCCGAGGCGCGCGCGACCGACGTGCCCATGGCGTAGCGATTGTTCTCGATCACGTAGATGACCGGCAAGGTCCACAGCTCGGCCATGTTGAAGCTTTCGTAGACCTGGCCCTGGTTGGCGGCACCGTCGCCGAAGTAGGTGAGGCAGACATTGTCGTTCTTGCGATAGCGGTTGGCGAAAGCTAATCCGGTGCCGAGCGAGACCTGGGCGCCGACGATGCCGTGACCGCCGTAAAAATTCTTCTCGACGCTGAACATGTGCATCGAGCCGCCTTTGCCCTTGGAGTAGCCGCCGCGCCGGCCGGTCAGCTCCGCCATCACCCCTTTCGGGTCCATGTTGCAGGCGAGCATGTGGCCGTGGTCGCGGTAGCCGGTAATAACCTGGTCGCCTTCCTTGAGGGCCATCTGCATGCCGACCACCACGGCTTCCTGGCCGATATAGAGGTGGCAGAAGCCCCCGATCAGGCCCATGCCGTACATCTGGCCGGCCTTCTCCTCGAACCGGCGGATCAGCAGCATCTCGCGGTAGGCGGACAGCTCCTGCGCCTTGGTGAAATCGGCGATACCTTCCGACGCTTTGGTGGCCTTGTCGGGAGCGCCTGATTTGGCGGCGGCCGGTGCGGGGGCGGGCTTCTTTTTGGCAACGGCCATGTGTTTCCTCGCGCAACGGCAGGCTTCTGACGGGGCATGATCGCTGACGGATCATGTGGGGCGGCGGTGCCACACCCCATAGCCCAAATCGCCACCCGGTGAAAGCGCGCCCCTTCGTCCAGGGGATGACAAGGACAGGTGCAACCTGCTGTCCCGAAAAGTGATTTGCAAGGGCTACGAATGGTGCCTCCCGGCTTGTCGCTTACGACAAACCGGCAAGCCGACGGACGGTTCCGTCAGCCCGTTTTCGACGAGATGGCAACCGTCAAGGCTGCTTGAGCATCATGGTGACGTCGCGCGGGTCGACCCAGTTGAGCAGCGCGCGAGTGCGCTCGTCGAGCATGTCCGGGTCGAGGCTTTCCGACTTGAGCAGGCCGATGCGCCGCTCCCACTGGGCGCGCTCCGCCTTCACCTTCTGCAGCTCCCGGGTGAGCTCGTCCATCTGCACGACCAGGTCCTGCCGCGCCTTGAGGCCGTGATTGCCGGTATAGGCGTTGACGCCGAAGTACCCGATCAGCAGCGTCGCGATGGTGTAGAGAGCGAGCGCGGTGAGCACCGACCGGAGGCGTTTGCGGGTGACCATGGCGCCATCCTGACGCGGCCGCGTTAAGGTCGCATTAACGCTGTGCGGCCTGCTTCCGCGTCATCCCGGCGACGCCCGTGAGGATGACATCGGGAGCGCACACCTGGAGCACTCGCATGACCCTGTCCACTGCGCCCGACGATGCGCTTGCCGCGTTCGCCGCTCTTGCCACTCCCACCATCGCCAACGCCCTCGATGACGTTGGTTTCGCCGGCGTCATGGAGGGCTTGGCGCAGATCGTGCCCGGCACACGGTGCGTCGGCTACGCCGTCACCGTGCGCGAGGTGACCGGCCAGCGCGGTGATTTCACCTCGGCTGACTTCAAGGTCGGCCAGATCATCGATGCCGCCGCTGCCACCAACGTCATCGTCGTGGACAATGGCGGCCACTGCGTCTCCACCTGGGGCGGGCTCGCCACGCTGGCTGCCAAGCTCAAAGGCATCGCCGGCCTCGTCGTCGATGGCGGCGTGCGCGATCGCGAGGAAATGCTGGAGCACGCCTTCCCGGTGTTCACCCGGCACATGACGCCGCTCACCGGCCGCTCACGCCTGTCCATCACGGCCATCAACGAGACGGTGAGCTGCGGTGGCGTCCGGGTGCGTCCAGGCGATGTCATCGTGGCCGACGGCTCCGGCGTGGTCTGCATTCCCGCCGAGCGTGCCGCCGAGGTCGCGACCCTGGCCGCCCGTTACGCCAAAGACGACGAGGCGGCAGCGGCCGAGCTCAGGACGGGCCTGACCTTCAGCCAGGCCATGGCCCGGTTCACTCGCATCTGACCTGAGCCGTCAGGACCCTTGGGTGGGCGCAGATGAGGCCGCCGTGGGCCACACGAAGGACATAGGTGTTCGCAGTTTCATCCTGTATGGCACGCCCCCAATGGCAGGGTCGGAACGAATGCTCCGGCTTGCACTGCGGGCATGTGAATGTCCCACGGATTCGGGGCTGGACCGCAAGACCGTCGTAGCTTCATTGATCTGGAAGTGTGACGACGCTTTGCGCGATCGACAGCCCAGCGCGCGCTTCAGCGCTCGAAATCCACCGCGACCGTGTTGCCGCCGCACACCACGACGCCGACGCGTTCGGATTTTTCCGGCCGATAGCCCCCCGAGAGCAGCGCCGCAAAAGCGGCGGCGCCGCCGGGCTCGGCGACGACGCGGATCACGTCCCAGAGCGCGCGCTGCGCGGCGCGAATAGCATCATCGCTGACCAGCACGACACGATCGACGCAGTCCCGCGCGATGGCGAACCCCAGCTCTCCGACCCGCCGCGGCGCGAGCGAATCGGCCGCAATGCCGCCGGCCTCGGCATCGACCGGGCGACCAGCCGCGAGCGCCCGATACATCGTGGGCGAGGCTTCCGGTTCCACCGCCACCACCCGGACCTTGCGGTCGTACCAGGCGGCAATGCCGCCGATGAGCCCGCCGCCGCCGACCGCCACAAGAATCGTGTCCAGATTTGCCACCTGCGCCTCGAGCTCACAGGCAACCGTGCCCTGACCAAGCAGCGTTTCGGTTTGATCGAACGCGTGAACCGCCATGGCGCCCGACCGAGCCACGAAGGTCTCGCTCGCCTCCAGCGCATCCGCGTAGCGCTCGCCCACGACGACCAGCTCGGCCCGGTAGTCGCGAATACGCGCGATCTTCGCCGGCGAGGAGATCGACGGCAGGAAGATCCTGGCCGGCACACCCAACCGGTTGGCGGCATAGGCGACGGCTACGCCATGATTCCCACCCGAAGCTGCAGCGACGCCGACCGGCGGTACGTCGCGCATGAGCAGATTGGCGACCGCGCCCCGGGCCTTGAACGATCCCGAATGCTGCATCAGCTCGAGCTTGAAGCAGATGGACGAAGCGCCGAGATGAAAATCGGTGCCGTCGGTTTCAATGACCGGGGTGCGACGGATATGGGGCCTGATCAGCTTTTCGGTAGCGGCAATGCGCGCACGGGTGATCTCGCTGCCCATCTCGTGTCTCTCCCGGTCGTCCCGTTCCAGCGCTTCGGTGCGTCGGCCGATCCGCCCGTTGACACTACTTCGTCATTTGGCTAATTAGCAAATCATCGAACATTTAGCAAATCACCGAACATGGATGTCGCCGCCGTCCTTAAGGCCCTGGCGAATGAACGCCGCCTCCGGATCCTGGGATGGCTAAGGGACCCGCGCGCGCATTTCCGGCCGCAGGTCGACGGAGACCTGGTCGAGGACGGCGTTTGCGGACTGCTGATTGCCGAGAAGCTCGAAGTTACCGCGCCGACCCTGAGCGAGCACATGCGCATTCTGACCGACGCCGGCCTTGTTCGAGCAAAACGTATCAAGGGCTGGACCATGTACAAGCGGGACGAGAAGGCGATCGCGGCGGCGAAGAAAGCGATACGCGAGAGCGTGTGAAACGAGGTGATGCCTTGAGTGAGGCAAGCCCGATGCAAGCCATCTTTTCGGACCGTGGGCTGGCGCGTGATCGCCGGATGGGGCACACCGGTGTGCGAGCCCGCTATCGTGGTGATGAAGCGTAGCGCGTAATCGCAGGCCTTCGTATTTTCAGCGAGGGCGGCGCGTCGTAGGCTCGCACATCACAGCGCTACGGCGAAGGGATATTGCCCAACTTCATCGACCGTGGCGCGTCTACTTCGCCGCCTTCACCACCGAGCGGCCAGCATATTGTGCCTGCGACCCGAGCTGCTCCTCGATGCGGAGAAGCTGGTTGTATTTCGCCGTGCGGTCGGAGCGCGCCAGCGAGCCAGTCTTGATCTGCCCGCAATTGGTGGCGACCGCGAGGTCGGCGATGGTCGCGTCCTCGGTCTCGCCGGAGCGATGCGACATCACCGCCGTGTAGGCCGCCTTGTGCGCCATCTCGACCGTCGCCAGCGTCTCGGTGAGCGTGCCGATCTGGTTGACCTTGATCAGCACCGAATTGGCGACCCCGCGCTTGATACCGTCAGCGAGCCGCGTCACGTTGGTCACGAACAGGTCGTCGCCGACCAGCTGGCACTTTCTGCCGACGAGCTCGGTCAGCGCCTTCCAGCCGTCCCAGTCGTCTTCCGACATGCCGTCCTCGATCGAGATGATCGGATAACGCGCCACCAGGTCGGCGAGGTATTTTGCCTGCTCCTCGCGCGGCCGCTTTTTGCCTTCGCCTTCGTAGTGATAGACGCCGGCCTTGAAGAACTCGGTGGCCGCGCAATCGAGCGCCAGCATGACGTCCTCGCCGGCCTTGTAGCCGGCCTTCTCGATCGCGGTCATGACGAAGCCGAGCGCGGCATCGGCCGACGGCAGGTTCGGTGCGAAGCCGCCCTCGTCCCCGACATTGGTGTTGTGCCCCGCGTCCTTGAGCGCGGCCTTCAGCGTCTGGAACACCTCGACGCCCATGCGCAGGCCTTCGGCAAACGTCGCTGCGCCGACCGGCATGATCATGAATTCCTGGAAGTCGATCGGATTGTCGGCGTGCACGCCGCCATTGACGATGTTCATCATCGGCACCGGCAAGAGCCGCGCCGAAGTGCCGCCGACATAGCGGTAGAGCGGAATGTCCCTGGCGATCGCCGCGGCCTTGGCGCAGGCGAGCGACACGCCGAGGATAGCATTGGCGCCGAGCCGCGCCTTGTTCGGCGTGCCGTCGAGCGCGATCAGCGTCTCGTCGATCTTGGGCTGCGCCTCGACATCCATGCCGCCGATGGCATCGAAAATCTCGCCATTGACCGCATCGACCGCCTTGCGCACGCCCTTGCCGAGATAGCGCTTCTTGTCGCCGTCGCGCAGCTCGACCGCCTCATGGGCGCCGGTCGAGGCACCGGACGGAACCGCGGCGCGGCCGCGGGTTCCGTCCTCGAGCACGACATCGACCTCCACGGTCGGGTTACCGCGGCTGTCGAGGATTTCACGGCCGATGATGTCGACGATGGCGGTCACGGCGGGCTCCGGCGCTTGTCGGGGAACAGAGCCGCGCTTCTAGCGCATGTCCCGAAAAAAGCCAGCCCTCGGGCCTCTACCCCACGGCAGACCGCAATCCTGCCATGACGGGCAATTCAGTGTATTGGCACCAGCCTCAGTCGCCGCTTCATGCTGTCGATCGCGTCGGTTTGCGCCTCGGTCGGTCCCTCGATCTTGGCGACATCTCTCAGCATGTCGATCAGGTGCGCCCGCTCGTCGACCGTGAGCTTCTTGTTGAGGAGATCGGCGAGCAAGCTCGCCCCCTGGTCGAAATTGTCGGCCTTGCTGGCAATAAACCGCGCCTGGGTCATGCGTTCCGTCAGGTCGCGGTCGAAGCCGAACACCGAACGTATCGTGTTCTCGATGGCCCCGATATGGTCGCGGGTCGGGTCGTGGCTGATGCGCGCCACCAGCAGCATCAGGATGGTCGCCGCGTCGCGCGGGTCATCAACGGCGCGTATTGGCGCAATGCGCTCCGCCTCCCGCGCTTTCCGCGCAAGCGCCTCGCGCCGGCGCTGATCGAAGATCGCCGCCACGTGCTCGAGGCCATCCATCCGGATGAACCAATACACCAGCCAAAAGGCCAGCGTGCTGACGACGAGAATGATAACGGGCATGGAGCAGCCCCCCGCAGCAGACCCGGACCGCTATTTGTAGCAGTGGCTTGACGTCGCGTTCATCTACACACCTTGCTCACGGCTACCAATGGGTTATGCCCATTCGATGACGAGCCGGCGGTTGTCCACCGGCTCGCATATTTGTGATCTCGGAGCTTCGTTCATGGCGTCGCCCCCCCTGCAACTCGGCCGCAAGAGCAATATCCCCGCTTCGCCGGAGGAGGCGGTGCTCGACCGGGTGCCCAACCCGCATGCCGATACGGCCTACGTGGCGCGCTTCACGTTTCCCGAATTCACCTGCATGTGCCCGGTGACCGGCCAGCCTGATTTTGCGACCGTCGTCATCGACTATGTGCCGAACAAATGGCTGGTCGAGTCGAAGTCGCTGAAGCTTTACCTCAACAGTTTCCGCAACCACGGCGCATTTCATGAAGAATGCACCGTGGGGATCGGCAAGCGCCTGGTCGAGGTTCTCAAACCGCGCTGGCTGCGCATCGGCGGCTATTTCCATCCGCGCGGCGGCATGCCGATCGACGTGTTCTGGCAGGCCGGCAAGCTGCCGGCGGGCGTGTGGGTGCCGGATCAGGGCGTCGCGACGTATCGCGGGCGCTGAGCGGTTTTCGCCAGCGCAGTGATCAGCGCACGCACGTCCTCGGCTGGGTCGGCGGCCCGCATGATGCCTCCCATCCCGGCGATCCCGGCCGCGCCGGCGGCGACAGCATCGGGCACGTTCGCCGCATCGATGCCGCCGATCGCGACCACCGGCACCCGCGCGGCGGATACGATTTTGGCAAGCCCCGCCCCGCCGAGTGCCGGACCATATCCCGGCTTGCTCTGGGTCTCGTGAAACGGACCGGCGATCGCGTAATCGACGATTGTCGGATCGAGGGCCGCGGCTTCCGCGACGCTGTGGATCGATATCCCGACCAGCTTGTCCGGTCCGAGCAAATGGCGAGCCGCAGCCGGCTCGCCATTCGCCGACAGATGCACGCCATCAAGCGCGCAGCGCTGCGCGACGCGCGCCTCGCCGTGCAATGTGAACCGCGCGTCGAACCGGCGCACGACCGGCAGCAGCGTTTCGAGCAATGCAACCTGCTCGTCCTCGCCGAGATCGCGCTCGCGCAGGCTGATCCAGCGGCAGCCGCCGGTGAGCGCCGCCGCAACGATGTCGGGTAATGGTCGCCTTGCCTGCTTGCGGTCGGTGATAAGAAGGAGCGGCGGTTGCGGCAGGCTCACGTGCCGGCCCTTACGTACCGACCAGGCCGAATTGCGGACTCGACGGCTCGGCGTAAGCGCGTTTCGGGATGCGCCCGGCGAGCCGCGCGAGGCGTCCGCCCTCGACGCCGGCGCGCATGGCCGCCGCCATCCTGACCGGATCGGTCGCTTTCGACACCGCGGTGTTGAGGAGGACGGCAGCGCAGCCGAGCTCCATGGCGAGCGCTGCGTCCGAAGGGGTGCCGATGCCGGCATCGAGCACCACGGGAACCGGCGAGCGCGCGCACAGAAGCTCGATCAGGTGCGGATTGCAGATGCCGAGCCCGGAGCCGATCAGCGAGCCGAGCGGCATGACCGCCGACGCGCCGACGTCGGCGAGCTTGCGGCAGCTGACCGGATCCTCGTTGCAATAGGGCAGCACGACGAAGCCGCGCGACACCAGCGTCTCGGTCGCGCGCACGAGCTCCTCGACGTCCGGATAGAGAAGCTCGCGGTCGCCGATCACCTCGAGCTTGATCCAGTTGGTCTCAAGCGCCTCGCGTGCGAGCTCGGCGGTCAGCACCGCGTCCTTGGCGGTCTGGCAACCGGCGGTGTTCGGCAGGAAATGCACCTTGCCGCCGAGCAGATCGACCAGGCTCTCCTCCTCGCCGGCGAGGCTGATGCGCCGGATCGAGGCAGTCACCATCTCGGTGCCGCTCGCCGCGACCGCGTCGAGCATCACCTTGCGATTGGGATACCCGGCCGTGCCGAGGAACAGCCGCGACTGGAACGTGCGACCGGCAATGACGAGCTGTTCTGACATGTCAGCCACCTTGCATCACGCGGACGATCTCGATGCGATCGCCGTCATTGAGCCGCGTCGTCGCCCACGCCGCGCGTGGCACCACCGAGCCATTGAGCGCGATCGCAATGCCGCGCGCGGGGATCTCGTCGGCCTTGGCGTCCACCAGCGCGGCGAGACTCGTCGCCGCGAGCAGCTCGCTGCGGCCATTGACCTGGATGGTCGGCTGCATCGTCATGTCTCTCCATTCATTCGGCGGCCTGTGCAGACGCGAAACGGTCGAGCCCGAACGGCGCGATGGCCGGGTCGAGCGTGCCATCGAGCGCGAGCGCCGCAATGGCGTCGGCCGTGATCGGCGCGAGCAGGATGCCGTTGCGGTGATGCCCGGTCGCGTAGATCAGACCGTCGAGCGGTGCCGGACCGAGAATCGGCGCGTCATCGCGGCTGCCCGGGCGATGGCCGACCCACATCTCGTCGATCGCCAGCTCCTCGATCGACGGCACGACGCGCCATGCCGCCTCGAGCAAGGTGAGCACGCCGCCGGCGGTCAGCGTCTCGTCGAAGCCGCGCTCCTCGACGGTCGCGCCGACGATCAGCCGGCCGTCGCGTCGCGGCACCAGATAGACGCCCGGCGCCCAGACCACGTGGGTGATCAGCGGCGCGGCGGGATCCATGCGCAGGGCGAGCATCTGGCCCTTGATGGGCCGCACCGGCGGCCGGAGCTCGGGCGCGAGCCCGGCAATGCCGCGCGACCAGGCGCCGGCCGCGAGCACCACGCGATCGGCCGCGACCGCGCGACCATCCGCCAGCACGACGCCGGTGACGCGTGAGCCGGCGACTGCGATCTCCTTGACCTCGTGGTGCGCGCGGATCGTGGCGCCGGCAGCCTCGGCCGCGACGCGCAGCGCCGCCGCCAGCTTGCGGTTGTCGACCTGATGGTCCTCCGGGCTCCACACCGCACCGGCGAGCCGCGTCGCGAGATGCGGTTCGCGCCGGCGCGTCTCCGCGGCCGACAGCCAGTCGAGCGGAAGGCCGAGCGATTTCTGGAACGCGAGATGATGGGTGAGCTGTGCCTGGTCGTCCGCCGTCAGCGCGAGCGACAAGGTTCCCTGGCGCCGCAGCTCGACGTCGATGCCGCTCGCGCGTTGCAGCTCCTCGGCAAAGCCGGGCCAGCGCCGCTGGCTCTCGCGACCGAGCGCGACCAAAGCTTCCTCGCCGGGCTCCGCTTCGACGCACGCGGCGAGCATGCCGGCGGCGGCGTGGCTCGCGCCGCTCCCCGCGGCGCCTTTGTCGAACACGGTGACCGGTGCGCCGCGCGCGGCGAGCCGCCACGCAATGCCGAGGCCGATGACTCCGGCGCCGATAATCGCGATGTGGGCTCGCTCGGTATTGGCTGGCGGATGACGCTTCATCCGGCGGCTCCCTACGCTGGCATGACCCAGACAGGTTCGATGGGTTTGATCTCAGCCGCGTCCGCCGCGGCACCCCAAGCCGAATGGCTGCATCATCGACGTTTTTCGCCGCCTCGACAAGGCTTTCGCGGCAACTGCTTGGCTGTCATGCGAAATATGGGAACGCCTGCGGAACCGGTTCAGGTGGGCTGTACATGGTGCCGAAGCTTGGCGGCGCAGACCAGCCCCACCGCGATGATGACGCTGCCGGCGATGATCAGCATCGCCGTGACGCCGATGATCGGGAAGCCGATGGCGTAGATCACCGGTCCGAATGCCAGGCCGGTGAAGAAGAACAAGGAATGCATCGCCATGGCCGAGCCGCGCGCGGTCGGCGACAGCTCGCTGGCGTAGATCTGGATCACGCCGTGCAGCATGTAGAAGCCGAACCCCATCAGCGCGAAATCGAGAAACTCGACCTGCCACGGCATGCGCAGCGCGACGATCATCAGCGAGATGCCCATGATGATGCCGCCGCCGATCATCAGCCGCCGCTCGCCGAGCCACTTGAGCAGCACCGAGACCGACAGCGAATAGATGACGCCGCCGAGGCCGAAGCCCGCCAGCACGAGGCCGGCGATCGACGCGCGCGGCTCGCCATGCGCGGCGAGCAGGTTCGCCATGTAGGGGAACAGCCCGAACATGAACGTGCCTTCCATGAACACGGCGCCGTAGCAGAATTTGGCGAGCGGGTTGCGGAAGATGGCGCGGTAGTTCGCGATCGCCTCGCCGATGTCGAATCTGCCGCCGGTGTCGCGCTCGATGCCGCGGAAGCCGATCAGCGCCGCGATCAGCGCGATCACGCCGGTCATTCCCATGAACACGAAGATCGCACGCCAGCCGAACATGTCGCCGATCACGCCGGCCGCCGGCGAGCCGAGCAGATTGCCGAGCATGGCACCAGCCAGGAGCCGCCCGATCGCGACCTGGCGCTGGGCGACCGGGACCAGGTCGCCGGCGATCGCGAGCGCGATCGGAAAGATCCCGCCGGTGACGATGCCGGTGAGCGCGCGCGAGGCCGCCAGCAGCGAGAACGTCATCGCGATCGCGCCGGCGAACGACCACACCATCACGAAAAGGATGCACACGGTCATGGTGCGCGTCTTGCCGAACGCATCGGCGAACGCGCCCAGCAGCGGCTGCATGATCGCGTAGGGCAGCGCGAACGCGGTCGACAGCAGCGCGACGGTGCTCGCGTCCATGGCGAAGCCCTGCGCGATCTGCGGGATCGCCGGGTCGACCGCGCGAAAGCACAGACTCGTGGAAAAGATGATCAGCCACGTGACGCCGAGCACGCGGCTGACGGAAGCGCCGGCCGTCATGCCTTGGCGAGCTTGTCGAATGCGAGCAGGCGCGCCAGCAGCGGCTCCATCTCCTTGAGCGGCACCATATTGGGACCGTCAGACGGGGCCTTGTCGGGATCCTGGTGGGTCTCGATGAACACGCCGGCGACGCCCACCGCGATCGCCGCGCGCGCCAGCACCGGAACGAACTCGCGCTCGCCACCGGACGACGCGCCCTGCCCGCCCGGCTGCTGCACCGAATGCGTCGCGTCGAACACCACCGGCGCGCCGGTGGTGCGAGCCATGATCGGCAGCGCGCGCATGTCGGAGACGAGCGTGTTGTAGCCGAACGAGGCGCCGCGTTCGGTGACCAGCACGTTCGGATTTCCGGCGGCGGTGATCTTGGCCACCACATGCGCCATGTCCCACGGCGCCAGGAACTGACCTTTCTTCACGTTGATGGCGCGGCCGGTCTTCGCGGCCGCGACCAGGAGGTCGGTCTGCCGGCACAGGAAGGCCGGGATCTGCAGCACGTCGACCGCTGCTGCGACCTCGGCACACTGCGCGGCGTCGTGCACGTCGGTCAGCACCGGGACGCCGAACTGCTTGCGGATGTCCGCAAAGATCGGCAGCGCCGCCTCGAGGCCGATGCCGCGCGCACTGTTGGCGCTGGTGCGGTTCGCCTTGTCGAACGAGGTCTTGTAGATCAGTCCGATGCCGAGCCGGCCGGCGATGTCCTTGAGCGCGCCGGCCATGTCGAAGGCGTGGTTGCGCCCTTCGAGCGCGCAAGGCCCCGCGATCAAGGCGAACGGCAGCGTGTTGCCGAACCGGACGGAGCCGACGGCGACCACGCCGTTCGGGACGGGATTGGCCTTGACGTTCATGAATTTAGGTCCTGTTGCGGGGACCATGGCCCGCGCCGTTGTCCGGGTCAACATTCGATCGCCGCGGCGAATTGAGGTCGACCCGGGCCGCGACGGTAAGGCGTTATCACGCCTGCTCGAAGACGAGCGTCGTGCCCATGGCCGGCGCGGGCCCGATGACCACGCGCCCCATCCGCATGCTGGCGGCGACGCCTGACGCCTGCAGCAGGCCGACCGCGGCAGCGAGATCGCGCATGGCGAAGCGCAGCGCCGCAAAGCGTGCACCGCGCGAGAGGTCCGGCGGCGCGACGCCGAGCTGGCTCGCGAAAGCCGCCGGATCCATCACCTGGATGTCGCCGCGCGGAGTTTTCACCGTCACGCCGGCCGACGTCGAGACGAGATCGCGCACGCCGGCAAAGGCCGACAGGAACACATGGTGGTCGGCTGGATTCTCGGCGACCAGCACGACGCCGGCAATGCGCGTCGCCGTATTGGCGTGCCTCAGCAACGCCGGATCCCAGAAATTGTCGGCGGAATGGCGGTGCTCGCAGGTGAAGAAGCCGGCGTCAGGCGCGCGCGGGTCGGCCGCGAAGGCGAGCGAGAACGCGAGATGGATCGGCGTGCCGTCAGCGCGTTGTCCCTCGCGCTCGAACTCGTTGAGATCGAAGTCGCCGATGCCGGCGGCGCGGAACGCCTCGGCGTCGGGGGCGCCGCGGCCTTCCAGCGCCAGCATCGAAACCCCCTGCCCTTGCGCGAGGAAGTCCCGCGTGAACGCTCCGAACGAAAACCGGCGCACCGCATGCGGCGCGATATGCGTTGGGTCGGCGAGCGCGAGGAGCTCGACGAACGCGCCGTTCAGCTGAATGAGCTGGTTCTGCGTCCCCCACTCGCGCGGATGGCGGTTGCGCGTCCCGACGGTGAAGCCGAGACGCGCGTAAAACCCTGCCGCGGCATCGAGATCGCGGACTGCGTGGACGACATGATCGAAGCCGCGCGCCATGGGAGATCGGAGATCCTCACTTCAGACCGGAGAAGGCAGTCGGCACCAGGAACTGGCTCGCGATATTGGCGACGATCTGGCCGTCACGCTCGCTGTCGGCACGCTTGGTGATCCATTCCTGATCGGACTGGAAGGCGTTCCACTTCTTCTCGCGGTCGGCGAGCGAGTCCCACACCAGCATATAGGTCAGGTTCTGGTTGGATTCACCGATCAGCGTGGTCCAGAAGCCGACTTGGCGGATGCCGTGACGCTTCCAGATCTCGAGCGTCGTGGTCTCGAACCGCTTGAGCAGCGCCGGCAGCCGGCCGGGAATGCAATTGTAGATACGCAATTCGTAGATCATCGTTTCCTCCATTCAGCGCGGCGCGCTTATATCGGCATTCAACGGCATTGTCCCTGGCACCGCCTGCATGGCTCGGACGCGCGTTGCGGGTGTGCGGTGCGCGACAGATCAGCTGAATAGACCTGCGCGATCGGTGACGAATGTTGCAACCCTCGGCAGGGCTTCGGCGCCAGCGCGGATCGGAAACACCCCAGTACCGTTGCGACATGCGGCGTGAAGATCGAGCAAGTCGCGTGCGCTCGTGGCCGCGAATACAACGCGACGGGCAGCGAACTTCTAAATATATTCGGTCATGAACTTGTCATGTGCGGCGTCAAAACGCGCGCCGGCATAGTTTTCATTTCGATTGAACTGTCGGTGTGACCGTAAGTGGAAATACTCCTGGGCGAATCGTTGTGCGTTATTCATCGTTCTCCACAGCTATCTGGGGATCGCACCATTTACGGACTCACGGCGATGCAAAACAATGCAACCGATTTGGGCGGTGGACTTTTTTATGTCGGAGCACTCTGACTCTTCGAGCGGCATTCGACCGTTACTGCTGATCGACCATCGTACAGAGTTGCCGACAGCCGAATGGCAAGCTGCAGATAGAACCGAACCCGCGAAGGCCGCCGAGTCCGGCGCCACGCCTGAGCGGTCCGTTCGCGCGAAACCTCCAGTCGACCGGGAGAGCGATCCGGCGCCCGCGCCGCCGAACGAGCCCGGCCGCAACGCCAGCGAGTGGGACAAGGCGAAGGAAGCGTTTGCTCGCCTGTTCGACGACGCGGAGGCGTCGGTACGGGTGCTCGAGCAGGAGAAGACCCGCATCCTCGGCCTCACGCAGGCGCTGACGCAGATCCGCGAGACGTTCGAGGGGCTCCAGGTGCGCTTCAATCACGCCGAGCGGCGCCTCACCGCGGTCGAGCACAACAATGCGCGGATCAACTACAAGCTGGATTCGACCACCGACGCGGTGCGCGAATTCAAGAGCAGCGAGCCGCTCCTGCTGAAGGAAAACGAGGCGCTGCGGACGACGATCTCGGACGTCGAGCGGCGCCTGTCCGAACATGCCGAGCGCATCGGCGAGCTGAGCAGCGACAACCACGCGCTGCGCGAGCGGCTCATGGAGAGCGAGCGCGGCGCAGGGCTGCTGGTCGGCGAGATCGCCCTGGTGCGCGAGCATCTGGCGTTGCTCGACAACGGCAGCCGCAGCACCAGGGAAGCGTTGGACCATCTGTCGGCGGATGTCTCGCGGCTGTCCGCCCGCACTCACGAATCCGACGCGCCTCCGCCGGTCCGGTCGCGCACGCCGGCGCCGCCGGTCGCGCCTCCGGCCCCAGCCCAGGCCCAGGCCCCGGCGCCACAGACCAAGCCCGATCCGGAACGCGGCAAGCTGATCGCCGAGCTCGATGAATCGATCTCGCTGCATCAGACCGAGCTCGGCCGGCTGCAGCTCCAGGTCGACGGCTTGGCGGCCCGCGCCGCCGGTGCCGAGACGGCGCCATCGAGCCCGCGCCGGTTCGCGATCGGCCGCGGCGACGTGCCGAAGCCGGCCGAGAAGATCGCCATCAGCGATCTGCCGGCGCGTATCGCCGCCGAGCAGAAGCTGACGGAGCTCAAGGGCTTGATTGACTCCTATCAGACCCTGGTGAGCACGCTCGAGCAGTCGCGCGCGGCACTGGGCGGCCGTCCGGGCGAACCGGAGGCTGCTGCGACCACGCCGGAGCCGAAGCAGGAGGCCAAGCCCGAGGTGAAGCCGGAGGCGAGACCGCAGGAGCCGGCCGAGCCTGCGCGCCCGCCGGTCGAACGGATCATCCCCGCCGACGCGGACCCGAGCGACATGCGGATGATCTACGAGAAACGCGCCGAGGAGCTGCGCGCCGCGCTCATGCACGAGCGGCTCGAGCGGAAGTTCGCCGAGGGCGCGCTGCATGCGTCGCGGGCCGAGCGTGCGCAACTGCAGCGCGAGCTGGCGAAATTTCGCGCCACGACCGGGCGCGTGAGCGGGCCGAACGAGGTGCCGGCCGAGCCGCCGCGCACGCGCGATCCCGACACGCCCAACCGCGGCAGCAACGCGGCGTAACGTCCGATCTTCCGATCTAAGGTTGGTTCGGCGCGGGCATGGTCTGGGGCACCGACTTCGGGTCGACCTTCGACATGACGATCGCCGATTCCATGACCAGGGCGACGCCGACCAGCGGATCGAGCGTGTCCTTTGTCGCCGTGACGAATTGATTGGCCACAAGCGCCGTGATCAACGGCCAATGTTCGGGTGCGACGGTGTGGTCCTTGGCCGGCCCTGGCTCGTCGGTACGGGTGAAGATGGACTTGGCGCGCGGCCAGAACAGGTCGAGCGTCTGCCGCGGATTGAGCTGCGGCTGGTGGTCCTTTGCCACCCGCAGAACTCCGAACTCCGGCGTGCCGACTGTCGCAGCGACGTGCTTGAACATGGCGCCGTAGTCCGGCATGTCCGCGAACTTGGCGCCCGCCGTCACGGCGGCGGCGGCAACGAAACCGGACAGCGGGTGCGTGCTGGTCCGCTGCGGCACCAGATAGCCGTTGATGAGATCGCCGAAGTAGAATTTTTCGCCGGTTTTCGTGCTCGCAACGACGAACAGTCCGTTGGTGCGCAAATGTTCGCTGAGCGCCTCGGGCGACAACGCGGCGGCGTTCGGGACCGGAATGTCGCGCTTGCGCAGCCGCTCCCACACGGCGTTTTGCGCGGCAAAACCGGCAAGCGCGCCGATCGAAACGAGCAGCGTCTCGGCATGGATCCCGCGCTCGGTCTTCAGCCACGTCAACATCGACTCGCGCAGGCTGCCGATCGCGAGGTTGGCCCTCACGTCATCGTGCGGAGGCTTCCACGGAAACTCGATCGCGCGAGGTTGAGCCGACTCTTGTGCCTGCGCCACGGCAGAACCCTCGCAGACCCCACCGGCGGCCCAAACACACGCGGCGGCGAGCGTGTGCCAAGTCGTGCGCCAAGTCATGCGCCAAGTCATGTGCCAAGTCATGTGCCAAGTCATGTGCCAGGTCAGCAGCACGGCGCGACGTTCGCGCCGCATATCAGACCAGGCGGCTCTGCTCGACCGCGGCCTCGACGAACGAGGCGAACAGCGGATGCGGCGCGAACGGCCGCGATTTCAGCTCCGGGTGGAACTGGACGCCGACGAACCACGGATGGTCCTCGTATTCGATGATCTCCGGCAAAATGCCGTCGGGCGACATGCCCGAGAACCGCATGCCGCGCTGCTCGAGCCGGCCCTTGTACGCGGTGTTGACCTCGTAGCGATGGCGGTGGCGCTCGGAGATCTCGGTCGAGTCGTAGATCCTGGCGACGCGGCTCCCTGCCGACAGGTGCGCGGGATACGCTCCGAGCCGCATGGTGCCGCCGAGATCGCCGCCGGCGGCGCGTTTCTGCAGCTCGTTGCCCTTGAGCCATTCGGTCATCAGGCCGACGATCGGCTCCTTGGTCGGGGCGAACTCGGTCGAGTTCGCCTCCTCGATGCCGCACAGGTTTCGCGCTGCCTCGATCACGGCCATCTGCATGCCGAAGCAAATGCCGAAATAGGGCACGCTGCGCTCGCGCGCGAACTGCGCCGCGCGGATTTTTCCCTCGGCGCCGCGCTGGCCGAAGCCGCCGGGCACCAGGATGCCGTTGACGTGCTCGAGGAACGGCGCCGGATCCTCGCGCTCGAACACTTCGCTCTCGATCCAGTCGAGATTGACCTTGACCTTGTTGGCGATGCCGCCGTGCGACAGCGCCTCGATCAGCGACTTATAGGCGTCCTTGAGCCCGGTATATTTGCCGACGATGGCGATGGTCACATCGCCTTCCGGGTTGCGGATGCGCTCGTTGATCAGCCGCCAGCGGTCGAGCTCCGGCTCGCGCGCCGCGTCGATGCCGAACGCCGCGAGCAGCTCGGTGTCGAGCCCGGCCGCGTGATAGGCCTCCGGCACCGCATAGATGCTGTCGGCGTCGCGCGCCTCGATCACCGCGCTTTCACGCACGTTGCAGAACAGGCCGAGCTTGCGGCGCTCCTCCGGCGGGATCGGCCGGTCGGTGCGGCACAGCAGGATGTCGGGCTGGATGCCGATCGAGCGCAGCTCCTTGACCGAGTGCTGGGTGGGCTTGGTCTTGAGCTCGCCGGCGCTCGGGATGAACGGCAGCAGCGTCAGGTGGATATAGACCGCGTGGTTGCGCGGCAGCTCGTTGCCGAGCTGGCGGATTGCCTCGAAGAACGGCAGGCCCTCGATGTCGCCGACCGTGCCGCCGATCTCGCACAGCACGAAGTCGAAGCCGTCGTTGCCGTCCTTGATGAAGTCCTTGATCGCGTTGGTGACGTGCGGAACCACCTGGATGGTGGCGCCGAGGTAGTCACCGCGCCGCTCCTTGGCGAGGATGTCCTGGTAGATGCGGCCGGTGGTGATGTTGTCCTGCTTGTTGGCAGGCCGGCCGGTGAAGCGCTCGTAGTGGCCGAGATCCAGGTCAGTCTCGGCGCCGTCGTCGGTCACGAAGACTTCGCCGTGTTGATAGGGCGACATCGTTCCCGGATCGACATTCAAATAGGGGTCGAGCTTGCGCAGCCGCACGGAATAACCGCGCGCCTGCAGCAACGCGCCGAGCGCTGCCGAAGCGAGACCCTTGCCGAGGGAGGAAACCACGCCGCCGGTGATGAATACGTACCGCGCCATGGGGCTCAACCTATAACTCGAAGGAATCGATTCGACGAGGGATTTGACCAGCGCCATGCGGCCGGCGCGTGTCCGCTTTGCGCAGCGCGAAATGTCTCAGCCCATCAGTATGTTGCAAGCGCGCCTTCATGTGAGTTCCGGGCCAAAAACCGAAGGGCCGGTCACCCGGCCCTTCCGCTCTGCTTACCTGGACTGCGGGACTTGCGGCCCCGACGGCGCTTGTGGCGCCTGCTGCCCGCCGCCCCGCAGCGTGTCGAGCACGCCACCACCGGGCTGTCCGAGCGGAGCCGGGGCGCCACCCGGCAGCGGCTGGGTCTGGCCGGCCGGCGCGCTGGGCTGGAGGACCGAGCGAGGCTTGCGTTCCCAGCTCGCCAGGATCGAGAGCACCAGGCTGGTGGCAAAGAACGCGGCCGCCAGCAGCGCCGTGGTACGGGTGAGCACGTTGGCGGTGCCGCGGCTGGTCAGGAAGCCGCCGGTCGAGCCGATGCCGAGCCCGCCGCCTTCGGAGCGTTGCAGCAGCACCGTCCCGATCATGGCGAGAACGATCAGCAGGTGGATGACGATAATGACAGTCAGCATGGGGTCTTTCGGTCACCGCAGAGCCGCGTCATGCGGCGTTCGCCCGACATATGGGGATTTGCCGGCGTCTCTACACGATCCCCGGGGCGATTTCTACGGCCCCCGCCGACCGGCCAAATCACGAAAAATCGCCGGATTTGACCTGGCGCAAGGCGCGGATAGTTACATTTGCGACAAATTGCCCATCCGATCCGAATCCCCACGTTGGAGGGCACCATGGCAACGCAAACGGTCGAGAATCTGCACTACCCGGTCGTCGAGGCATTCATCGATAAGGTCATCACCTGGATGCGCCAGTGGAAGGACGCCAACAGGGCGAGCGACGAACTCACCCGCTGCGGCTGCGAGGAGGTCGCCCGCATCGCCCACGAGTTCGGCCTGTCCTCGGCCGACCTGAACGAGCTTGCGCGCCGGGGTCCGGACTCCGCCACCCGCCTGCCGCAGATGCTCGCGGCGCTGGGCATCGACGGCGCCGCGGTCAACCGCAACGAGCCGGCGGTGATGCGCGACCTCGAGCGGCTGTGCAGCATGTGCGAGCACAAGCGCGAGTGCTCGAACGAGCTCGCGGCCGGACGCGCCAAGGCGAGCTATCACGAGTTCTGCCCGAACGCCGAGACGCTGGACGCTTTGAGACTGCCGGCACGCTGGCCGCATTGATGCGCGCGTAGCGCTCGCTTCACTTCAGCGTCTTGAGATAGGCGACCACGTCGTCGACGTCGCCTGGATTGCGCAGCCCGCTGAACGGCATGCGATTGCCTTTCACCTTGGCCTGCGGGTCGCCGATATAGGCGCGCAGATTGTCATCGTCCCAGACGAGGTTCGCCCGCTTCATCGCATTGGAATAGCGGAACTCGTCGAGCGCGCCGGACTTGCGGCCGAACACGCCCTTGAGGCTCGGGCCGAGCGCATCCGGCCGCTCGGTGTGGCAGGCGACGCAGGCGGCGTAAAGGGTCTTGCCGTGCTCGACGTCGACGGCAAGCGCCGGTGCACCGGGCAGACACGCAGCAAGGCAGACAGCGACAATCGACAGACGCAGCATTCGTTATCTCCGTTTACGCGTGCACCAGCGGGCCGGGATTCTTCAGGTAGCGTTTGGTGATCGCCTCCGCCGACCAATAGGCGAGCGCGCCGACGAGGCCGGTCGGATTGTAGGAGGCGTTCTGCGGAAACACCGACGCGCCCATGACGAACAGGTTGTCGGCGTCCCAGGCCTGCAGGTAGCGATTGACCACGCTCGCCTTCGGATCGGCGCCGGTGATGGTGCCGCCGGTATTGTGCGTCGACTGGTACGGCACGACGTTGTAGTTGCCGCGCCGCGTGTTGGCGCCGGTCTTGATCGTCGGATTCATCGATGTGGCGAGCCGCTCCAGCACGCCGCCGATATATTGCGAGACCTTGTAGTCGTTCTCGCGGAAATTATAGGTCATGCGGATCAGCGGTCGGCCGAGCGCATCCTTGTAGGTCGGATCGAGGTCGAGAAAATTCTCGCGGTGGGCGTAGTTGCAGCACGACGCGCCGACATTGAACGCGTGATTGTACCACTTGGCGGTCGCCTTCTTCCATTCGCGGCCCCAGCGCGGCGTGCCCGGCGGCACCGGGCGGGTGAGGATCGGCCGGCCGTTCGACGTGCCGGCCTGGATCCAGGCGCCGCCGAAGAAGCCGAGCCCGCCGTGGTCGAAATTGTCGCCGTTGAAGTCGTCGATGAAGGTGCCGTGCGCACCGGTCGCCATGAACGGATTGATCTCCTTGTCCTCGAAGAACACCGTCACCGAGTTGCCGCTCACCTGGTAGCAGTAGTTCTTGCCGACCGCGCCCTTGCCGGTCGACGGATCGTAGGGCTCGCCGATCCCAGCGGTGAGCATCAGCAGCACGTTGTTGAAGACATAGGCGCCGAGGATGACGAGGCCGGCCGGCTGCTCGAACTCCTCCCCGCTGCGCGGGTCGACATAGCGGACCGCCTTCACCTTCTTGGCCTGCTTGTCGTAGACGAGCTCCTTGACGTGCGCGTAGGTGCGCAGCTCAAAGTTCGGATCGGCCGTCAGCACCGGCAGGATGCAGGAATGCGGCGAGGCCTTCGCGTTGGCCTCGCAGCCGAAGCGCTCGCAGTGGCCGCAATAGACGCAGGCGCCGATCGTGACACCTTCCGGATTGACGTAGGGCTCGCTGGCGTTTGCTGCCGGTCCCGGGAACGGGTGATAGCCGAGGCTCTTCGCGCCCTTCTCGAACAGCGCGCCCGCCAGGCTCTGGAACAGCGGCTTGTTCGGATATTCGTTCTGGCGCGGCCCCTCGAACACATTGCCGCCGTCGATCTTCTGGCCGCGCAGGTTGCCCGCCTTGCCGGAAATGCCGCACAGCTTCTCGAACTTGTCGTAGTACGGCTCGAGCTCATCGTAGCTGACCGGAAAATCCTCGATCGTCATCTCGGCCGGGATGGCATTGCGGCCGTAGCGCTGGGTGACGTGGCTGCGCAGATTGTGGTCGCTGGGCAGCAAGCGCCAGGTCAGGCCGTTCCAGTGCGCGCCGGCGCCGCCGACGCCGGTGCCCGGCAGGAACGAGCCCCAGCGCCGGATCGGCAACGCCGTTTCGCCAGGCGAATGGCGCAGCGACACCGTCTCGAGCTGGGTGTCCTGGAACAGCTCCTGGCGCACCGCGTATTTGAGATCGTCGCGCACGCGCGGGATGGTGAAGTCGTCGTGCGGAGCGCGGCCTGGGCCGCGTTCGAGCCCGACCACCTTGAGCCCGGCCTTGGTCAGCTCTCGCGCCAGGATCGAGCCGGTCCAGCCGACACCGATCACGACCGCATCGGTTTCCTTGAGCATCGTCGCCATCGTTCTCTCCCTCGATTTTTGTTTTGGACGGCTTCACTCAGGAGAAATCCGCGATCGAGCGCGGCGGCTTGTCGTACTTCTTGCCGAAGTAGGTCTTGATGTCCTCGCGGTAGGTCGCCGGCAGGCCCGGGTAGCCGATCATCTTCCACGCTGCCATGTCGCGGTTGCCGCCATAGATCGGATCGGCGAAGAAGCCTTCCATGGTGAGTTGAAGGAGCGCATTGAAGAACTGCGTCGAGGAGAAGCCGGTGAACTGCGCCTTGCCGGCCTCCATCGCCTTCAGCGCCTCCTCGCGCTGCGGCTCGCTCAGCCGGTCGAACTCCTTGCCGTAGGTCTTGCGCGTGAAAGCATTGGCAGCCTCGATGCCGGCAGCGAAGAACTCGCGCGGGGTCAGCGCGAGCTGATAGCCGAGCTCGGGCTTCGCCTTCGGGAACGGGCCCTGACGATAAAGCCGCGCGCCGTTGCCCCAAGCGCCGGCGAGCTGACGGTCGATGAACACGGCGACGCCGCAATCGCTGCCGGACGGCGTCAGATCATCGGCGGGGATCAGCGTGTCGACCGCCGCCTCGATGAACGCAGCCTCGGTCTGCGTGAGGGTGAGCCACGCTTCGGCGGCCGGTGCGGCGGGCGCAGCAGCCGGCGTCGCGGCAGCTTGCGTTTGTGCCTGGGCCGGCGCCTCGGGGGCAAGTGCCGCTGCGGCGGCGCCCGCGCCGACAAGGAAACCGCGTCGTCCGATCTTCGGATCGTCGGTCATGACGTCTCCTCCCGATATTTTTCCGGGTTACGCGTGAACCAGCGGTCCGGGATTTTTCAGATACTTCGTCACGATCGCGTCGGCCGACCAGTAGGCGAGCGCGCCCACCGGTCCGGTCGGATTGTAGGCGGGCTGCTGCGGGAAGGTGGACGCGCCCATGATGAACAGGTTGCTGGCGTCCCACGACTGCAGATAGCGATTGACCACGCTCGTCTTCGGATCGGTCCCCATGACCGTGCCGCCGGTATTGTGGGTCGACTGGTAGGGGACGATGTCGTAGTCGCCGCGGCGAATGCGCGGCGGCGCAATGATCGATGGGTTCATCGCGCGCGCGATCTTTTCGGCGACGCCGACCGTGTACTCCATCACCTTGTAGTCGTTGTCGACGAAGTTGTAGGTCAGGCGCAGCAGCGGCCGGCCCAGCTGGTCCTTATAGGTCGGATCGAGGTCGAGGTAATTGTTGCGGTTGGCGTAGTTCGAGCCCGACACGGCGATGTTGGCCGCGTGGTGATACCACTTCGCTGTCGCCTTCTTCCAATCGGCGCCCCAGCGCGGCGTCCCTGGCGGGACCGGACGGTAGTTGATCGGCCGACCGTCGCTGTGGCCGCAGGCGAAACGCGAGCCGCCGAGGAAGCCGAGCCCCGAGTGGTCGAAGTTGTCGCCGTCGACGTCGTCGAGCGCCATGGCCGAGCCCGGCGCGCCCATGAACGGATTGAACTCCTTGTTCTCGAAGAACATGGTGATGCCGATGCGCGAGAGCTGGTAGCAGTAGTTCTTGCCGACCGCGCCCTTCTGCGTCACCGGATCGTAGGGCTCGCCGATGCCGGAGTAGAGCATCAGTGAGACGTTGCCGAACACGTAGGCCGAGAGAATGACGAGCCCGGCCGGTTGCTCGTATTCCTCCCCGGTGCGCGTGTCGGTGTAGACGACGCCGGTCACTTTCCTTGCCGACTTGTCGTAGATCAGCCGGCTGACCCACGCACGGGCGCGCAAGGTGAACTTCGGCTCGTCGCGCAGTTTCGGCAGGATGCACACATGCGGACCTGCCTTGGCGTTGGCTTCGCAGCCGGCTCTCTCGCAATGGCCGCAATACTGGCATCCGCCGAGAGTGAGCCCTTCGATGTTCGTGTAGGGCCGGCTCGCATTGCTGATCGGCTGCGGGAACGGGTGGTAGCCGAGCTCCTTCGCCGCCTTCTCGAACATCAGCGCGGACTCGGTCATCTTCATCGGCGGGTTCGGATACTCGCTGCTGCGCGGTCCTTCGAAGATGTTGCCGCCGTCGATCTTCTGGCCGCGCAGATTGCCGGCCTTGCCGGACACGCCGCACAGCTTGTCAAACTTTTCGTAGCAGGGCTCGAGCTCGTCATAGGTCATCGCCCAGTCCTGGATCGTCATGTCCTCGGGGATGGCCTTGGCGCCGTAGCGGTTGACGATGTGGCTGCGGCAGAGATGGTCGCTCGGCAGGTAGCGCCAGTGCAGTCCGCCCCAGTGGTTGGCGGCGCCGCCGACTGAATTGCCCGGCAGGAACGAACCCATTCGGCGCATCGGCAATGCTTCCTCCGACGGCCGATGCCGGAATGTCAGCGTCTCGAGCGCCGGATCCTGGATGAGCTCCAGACGCTGGGTGTATTTCAGCTCGTCGCGGATGCCCGGCAGGGCGAAGTGTTCGCCCGGCGTCAGGTCGTTACCACGCTCGAGGCCGATTACGGTAAGCCCCGCCTTGGTCAGCTCGCGCGCCATGATGCTGCCGGTCCAGCCCATGCCGACCATGACTGCATCGACCTCTTTCAGTCGCGTCGCCATCGCCGCCTCCTCACGAGAAATCTGCGATGGACTGCGGCTCGACGACGTAGCGCTTGTCGCGGTACTCGTCGATCAGCGTCGAATAGACCGCCGGCAGGCCGGGATAGCCGACCATCTTCCAGCCAGCCTTGTTGCGATTGCCGCCGTAGATCGGATCGGCGAAGAAGCCTTCCATCGTGATGGTAAGCAGCGCCTCGAAGAACTGCTTGCCGTTGAAATTGTCGAGCTCCGCTTTGCCCTGGTCGAGCGCCTTCAGCGCCTCCTCGCGCTGCTTGGCGGGAAGATGATCGAACGCCTTGCCGTATGTTTTCACCGTCCAGGCGTTGGTCGCGGAAATGCCGGCGGCGAAGAACTCGCGCGGGGTCAGCGGCAGCTGGTAGCCCTGCTCCGGCTTGCCTTTCCGGAACGGACCGCTGCGATACATCTTGGCGCCGCCGCCATAGGCGCCGGCGAGCTGCCGGTCGATGAAGGTCGCGACGCCGCATTCGCTCGCCGACGGAGTGAGATCGTCGCGCGGGATCAGCGTGTCGACCGCCGCGACGATGAAGTCCCATTCGGCAGCGGTGAGCGTCAGCCGCGCGTCGTCGGTTGGGTTCGCTGGAGCTGCTGCCGCCGCGGGTTGCTGCGGTTTGGGCTCATTCGCCTGCGCCGGCGCCATGCCGGCGGCGACGGCGGTTCCGGCTCCGAGCAGAAAATCGCGGCGCGGAAATGGAATAGGAGCAGGATCGTCTGCCATGGAAGCCTCCCTCGCCTGCCGTTTTTATTTTGATTGATTCCAGGCTACGCCGTTTTCCGGCGCGGCGGGAGTGGCCAGATGGCCGTACAGCCATGAAGCCACCGCAGCGCCTCTCAGCGGCTGCGGTGGCGCCCGGACGCAACTATGCGACCGCGTGGGCTTGTGGAATGCGAGCCGCGCCGTCCAACTGCTTGAGCGCCTCGTCCGGCAGATTGAGCTCGGCGGCTGCGAGGTTCTCGTGAAGGTGCGCGACGGACGACGTGCCCGGAATCAGCAGGATGTTGCGTGCACGACGCAGCAGCCAGGCCAGCGCAATCTGCATCGGCGTGGCGCGCAGGCGCTGAGCGACGTCGGAGAGAGCCGTCGACTGCAACGGACTGAACCCGCCGAGCGGGAAGAACGGCACATAGGCGATGCCGTCGCGGGCGAGATCATCGATCATGGCATCGTCGGCGCGGTGCGCGAGATTGTAGTGGTTCTGCACGCACGCGATTTCGCAGATCCGGCGTGCCTCCGCGATCTGTGCGGGCGTGACGTTGCTGAGGCCGATGTGCCGCACCAGGCCCTGCCGTTGCAGCTCGGCCAGTGCGGCGAGCGGCGCCTCGATCGAGCCCTCGGCCGGTCCGTGCGCGTCGAACATGATGCGGAGATTGACCACCTCCATCACGTCGAGCCGGAGATTTCGCAGATTGTCGTGCACCGCCTCGGTCAACGCTTCGGGCGAGAAGGCCGGCAGCCATGACCCGTCCGCGCCGCGGCGGGCACCGATCTTGGTGACGATGACGAGATCGTCGGGATACGGATGCAGCGCTTCGCGGATCAGCTGATTGGTGATATGCGGGCCGTAGAAATCGGAGGTGTCGATGTGGTTCACGCCGCTCGCCACCGCCGCGCGCAGAACCGCGCGCGCCGCGTCAGGATCCTTGGGCGGGCCGAACACGCCGGGCCCGGCGAGCTGCATGGCGCCATAGCCGACCCGTTTCACGGTACGGGTGCCAAGGGTGAAGGTTCTGGTGAGTGTGCTGGACCGATCGATGTTCGACATGAGGGCTCTCCTGTTCGAGATCACGTCCAGCTAGACGTTGTCGGCGCGTACGATAATCAGGCATAATCAGCACGGGTTGTACGGAATATCGAACAGTGAAAGTCGACCTGGCCGATCTGAACGCGTTCCTGGCGGTCGCCCGCGCCGGCGGATTTCGCGAGGGCGCGCGGGTCAGCGGCGGCAGCGCGTCCGGCCTGAGCGAGGCGGTCCGCCGCCTGGAGGCGCAACTCGGCGTCAGGCTGCTTCACCGCACGACGCGCAGCGTCGTGCCG